>TARA_R110002073_G_scaffold297764_1_pt1 | contig 18553 bp, 9 predicted proteins | sample TARA_R110002073 | Tara Oceans TARA_R110002073 (sample SAMEA4397174) | marine metagenome | biome: Polar Biome; feature: [DCM] deep chlorophyll maximum layer (ENVO:01000326); material: water (ENVO:00002006), including particulate matter (ENVO:01000060) such as... | depth 40 m
TACTGGTAAACCTAGTGTTGTTACCGTACATGCTGGAGGTGGTGGCGTTCCTGAAGTTTGCTCAAGGTCATCTACATAAAATGTTCCAACTGTATTAGAACCTCCATCTACAAATAAAATTAAGTTTGTAAATGAATCTGTTGTAGTAAAGATAAATGTTAATTCTTCCCAACCTGAACCTGTATGATTAACATCTACTTCTGCTGCAGTAACTCCTGTTCCTTCAAACTTTAATTTGATCGTTCTTGCTTCTGAAGCAAAAAGCTTCATTTTAACTGCATTGTTTGTAGAAAAATCAATAGGAGTATCTAACGTTAAATTCATGTTCTCCCATGGCTGATTTGAATCAAACACAAGTTTCCCTACTTTAGAAGCTGTAGCATTGATCCCAGATAATTCTGGATTATCTATAACTTCAAAGGCTACATCTCCTGAATCTTTTGAAGCATAATCTGTTCCTCCACACTCAAAATCAATTGGTAAACCAAGTGTTGTTGTTGTACATGGAATGTCTGATGTTGCTATTTGAAATATATCATCTAAATAAAAAGTCCCTGCAGTTGTTCCAGGTCCATCAACAAAAATTGTAATTTTTGAGTATTTGTCTGTAGATGTGAATGTAAAATAGATTTCTTCCCATCCAGTTCCTCCATGACTAACGCTAACTTGAATATCAGCCCCTGTTCCATCCTCAAGCTTTAATAAAACATCTATTGCTGTATCTGACCAAAAATTAATTTTAATTGTTTTATCAGTAGCAAGATCGATTTGAGTTCCTAATTCAAAAGAAATTCCTTCAAAAGTTGCTCCACTATTTGTTATCGCTGCAACTAATGATGCTACCGTATTGGTACCTCCAAGATCAGGATTATCTACAATTGAAAAAGAAGCTCCTCCAAATACTGTAGCTGCAAAACCTACATTAGGATTGTCAAAAGCTATAGGGAATGTAATTGCTTCAGGTATTGATATTGAAATTTCACTTTCAAAAATCATTGATGCACCTGCTGCGTTAGATGCTGTTAATTTAATTGTATAATCTCCTGTTGCATACGTATGTACAGGGTTTGCTTCAGTAGATGTTGTTCCATCTCCAAAATCCCATTCATAAGTACTTCCTTTAGATGAAATATTTATGAATGTTACTGTTCCTGTGTCTGAATTAACTGTAAAAGTAAAACCTGAAACAATTTGTGGCAATAAACTGTCTTCATCTGTACACCCATTTATAAAGGTTATAAGTAAAAGCAATATCGAAAATCGCTTCGCCGTTTTAATTAATTGTGTTTTCATTTTTTTGATTTTTTTGATTAATTATTTTTTATATACTCTTACATAGTCCACAAGTAAATTCTGAGGGTATGTTGTTTCGCTATTAGGTGATCCAACAAAAGAGCCTCCTACTGCTAAATTTATAATGATGTAAAATGGTTGATTAAAAACCCACTCACCAGTAACATCAGCTGGTGTGATTTGATTGTATAATACATCATCTACATAATAGTTGATATAATCTGGTCCCCATTCGATTCCAAAAACATGAAACCCAGTATCGAACCTGTCATTTTCTAACGTATAACTTTTTGTAATTCCTCCCGCAGCAGAATACCCTGGTCCATGAACAGTTCCATGTATTGTAGTAGGTTCTTGTCCGCGAAATTCCATGATATCAATTTCACCACATTGCGGCCAAACAACTTGATCACAATTGGCTCCTAACAACCAAAAAGCTGGCCATATACCTTGTCCGGATGGAAGCCTCATTCTAGCTTCAAAACGACCATACTTTTGCTCAAACAAACCATTGGTTGTAATTCTTGCTGAAGTATATGAAGAACCGTTAAAATCTTCTTCTTTAGCAGTTATAATTAATATTCCGTTCTGTACAGTTATATTTTCAGAGCGATCTGTATAGTATTGCAGTTCGTTATTTCCCCAACCGTTATCACCTGTTCCTATTTCATAGTTCCACTTAGTACTATCAGGAGCTCCATCGGCACTAAATTCATCAGCCATCACTAGCTGAGTAAATTCAGCTACTGTTTGTGTCTCATCTGTATCACAACTAGAGACTACAAAAAATGATGCCAATAAAAACGACTTAATCAATATCGATTTTATATCCATTTTATATTTATTTATTTTATTCATCTTATATTTTTTGAATTTTATTATCATCTAGTTTTCTACCTATAGAAGTATACATTGTCGATATAAAAATTAGGTACTCCTCCTACAAAAACAAGCAATGCTAGATTGTTCTTTTGTGTAGCTAGATTACCGGTTAGAGGTATATCAACAGATGTCCATTGCCCTGGAGGCAAACTACTAACATCAAATCTTAAATCTGCGTCGTCAACCGTTGGAAATCCATTAAAATCAGAATCAATTTGTCCATTTGAACCACGGTCTCTAATTTGTATTGTGAAATTTCCATTGATAATATCATCTGTATAAATATCAATGTGCATATGAGTCATTGCTGATGCATCAATTGTTGGGTTCTCAAATCCAATACCCACAAAGTTATTTGTAGTATAATATTTGATATCATCTCCATTGGATTGTACATCGGTAGTTTGCGTTGTTGATCCACCCCAATTTGCATTAAAGAAATCGATTGGAACATCGGTATACGCATTACTAAAAATAGAAATAACATCTGCCGCTGGTCTCGTTGGTACTGGTGCTGTAGCTAAAGCTCCTGACGATTCTATCGTTAAAGACCCTGTAGCTCTTACACCTCCTAAAATGGCAGTAATTGTTGCTGTACCTGTCCCAACAACAGAAACGACACCTAACTCACTTACTCTAGCTACATCTACGTCGGTAGAACTAAATGTAAAATAAGACGGTGCAATAGATACAGTTTGATTTGTTCCATCACCCAAATTAAATGTTTGTGTAAGCCCATCAAGTTGAATATTAGAATCTATAAAAGTTTGTTGGACAACATCTACACCACTTAAAATAGCTGGCTGTGGTTGTGCTATAGTACCTAGTTTTTCAAACCTCAACTCATCAATCCAAAAGGTGTAGCCACCTTCTTCCGCTGCACTTGCTGCTCCTTCTGCATACCAAAACATTCCTTTTTCTTCAGTTAATTTTGAAGCATCTGGTATGGCAATCACATACTTTCTCCACTGAGTAGTCAAAGGCAAGTTCTGCATAGTTACCTGAAACTGATTGTTAGTGTCTCCATTAATTCCAAAACCAATTTCATTGATATCTGCTCCTTGTGATGCTTTTGCCCAAAACGTTAAGGCATCGTAACCTGATAAATCACGTGGCCCAACACTTGGAAATGTTGCTCCTCCGTACCCAACTCCAAAAACTGGAATATCAAAACGCATAGATGCTGATCCTAAATACTTTTCATTATTATCTACAGAAAAAGCTTCTGCAAATGAACCTCCAAAAGGAAAGTAATCTAAACCACCTACAAATCCGTCAATAAAGATATCTGGGTTGGTTGTAAATGTTGCAAACTCTGCTTCATCTGAAAGATCTCTTTCACAACTAGTAAACATTATAAGAATCAATAATGCTGCAAAGGCATTTATTGAATGGCTATATTTTTTTCTTGTCTTCATCTCTTTATGTTTTATTTTCCTATGTTGATGTGTATGTATGTTCTAATTTCCCACTCAGAACCGTTTGGAAATCCAACTGGACTTATAATTGGTGAAGTAGCAAATTCCGCTGCGGCATTAGGAGTATATCTTGGAGAATATTGATTCATTGAACGCCAAGTTCCTCTAATTCCTATTTTTGTACTAGGTAAAATAAACCAGTCTGGTTTTCCCAGTGTCGTAGAAATGTCTAGCATTAATTGTAAAGGGTACGTTAAGTTGAAATCTCTGTGATAATCGAAAGGTCCCCAATCGTTCACTTTTACTTGAGAAGTCACTTTTAATTTGTTATAGATTAATCGAATATCTCCTCCAAAACGTTTAATTAATCTAGAATCACTACCATTAGATTGTCCATTTCCATAGAAAAAGTTTCCAATGATTCCGAAGTCTCGGCTAATTTTAGAAACCAACCTTGTGTTTGCTTCCCATAAATCTTCTGCTGGAGCAGAGTTAGGAAATGCAAAAGAAGAACGATCAGATAAGAATCCAATAGCAGCATCTTGTGCAGTTGGGTGATGGCGGTATACGAAACCAAAATTCATTGCAAATTTAGCATCTTCAGCTCTATCATTATCCCATTCATACATCCAAGTTCCAGGTGTTGGATCATAGGTTAATAAAATCTCTCCGGCTGTAGTTTCTCTGTTTCCTCTTACAGCAAACGGATCATCTTGAATATTTCTAAGTCTTCCAGGCCCTTGAACATCGTTTGGCATTGCAGCGACTATAGGTTTTTGCCATAAGAAGTTTGGTGCTATTTGAACATTTCCAATTAAGTACGTAAATCCAGTTAAGAAATTAGATTGATTTCCACTACCTGTGTCTTTTAATCTCCATCCTGTGAAAGTTCTTGTTGCATCAGCTCCACCATTAGCAACTAATCCCATTACGGCACCTTGTGCATACCAGTTGAAAGCTCCTTTTTGATAGGTAAGTTTTGCTTTGGCTCCCCAGTTATCATCAGTATTAATTTTATCTACATATACTGTGTAATTTCCAGAGGTACCTGTAACATCTTGAAATGTTCTTCCGTTTAAGGGTTGACCACCCCAAAGACCACCAATTTCGAATCCGAAATTACCAAATTCTCTTTTTACGTGAATGGTAGCTCTTCTTGTTTTAGGAACTGGTACAGCAAATGAAGAGACTCCTTGATCTGCATCATCGATATCTTCATGATAAATACCAGTAATATCATAATGTCCAATTTTCTTACTATACTTTAAAAGTACTGCAGGATTCGCTCCCCACCATAATTGTGGTCCGAATGCAGCTTTTAATCCATTTAAGGCTCCTTTTCCATCAATTTCAACTCCAAGAATTTCTCCACCATAGATGTCTAAGTTCGGTCCATAATTTGCTTCAGGATATAATCCGAAGAAATCTCCTTCATATCCCCAGTGATAATGACCTGTTCTGTAAAATCCTCTTAAATCAAAATCCTTCGCTTTCCATTCAAATTCCGCACTGTACACTTGTACTGAATTTAAATCTGTAAGATCTAAATTCCCTTCATCTGTATTTACTGATCTTGTACGACCTCTATTTTCATAAAAGATTTCATCGATAGGGTTGTCTGCTACATTTCCTAGTATATTGAAGTTTACATTCGCAGTCATATTCGCTGAAGGTTTTCCTTCAATCCCTATAAAATAAGATTGCATATGATCAAACCCTTGTTCACTTGGAAAAGCCAAAGAATTTGGATCAGGTGTTTCTGGTGTTGTTAATAAACTACCTCCAGTATTAAACGTTGTGAATTTAGCTGTTAGATTGCTTATTCTCAGTTTTTGAGAACCTCCACCACCTAAAGCAGCTTTATCTCCTCTTGCTCTAAGAACAGCATCCATTATATTAATGTTAGAGAAGTAATTTTTTATAAAATTAGCATCAATCCCTTCTCCATAAGGATTCAATTGATGCGCTTCTTTTAAAGCGTAATATGCAGCTCTTGGGTATAAATCGTATAAACCTCTTTCGTCAGTTGCTCCTTTAGCTGTGATACCAAACCACTCTTCATTCATATTATTAGCTCCTGGCGCTGCTAAATCACGAGAGTAACCTCCATTAGACCAAGATGCATTGTTATCATGAACATCAGCGTTTTCTCTATCATCAAAACCAAACTTCCACCATCCATCACTAAATTGAAATGTAAACCCTCCAATAGAGTTTTCAGCCTTCCCTAATCCTGCAGCATTTTCATAAATCTCTTTCCAGTTTCCTAACATATAGTAAGCTTGAGATTTTTGATCTTCTTTATTACTGACAGCGTTAAAAGCATCTGCTCCAAACTCAGTAAACATGATTGGCATATCTAATTTTTCTTTTACAACTTTAAACATATCAGTAAAAGAAACTCCACGATATGAATTCACTCCATATATATCTACATCTTTACATTCTTCTGCAACGATATCAATAAATAATACATCTCCGTTACAAATTGCAACTGGGTGAGAAGTATCCATTCCTTTTATCATTTTAGCAGCATCATTCATTAATCGATACATTGGACGACCACGACTTTCACCAACAGCTTGCTTTTTTTCTTCTTCATCTGGAAAATCTTCAGTTTCTGCTCCCGCCCAGAAAAGACCATAATTGTTTTCGTTTCCTAATAAGTATAATAAGAGACCTGGAGTGTTCTTGTATCCTTCTACTAAGGTCTTTACTTCATCTAAAAGGTGTTTTTGTGTTTTAGGATCTGCATAATTCGTAACAGGTGTCCATACACCATTTAATGTTAATCCGTATCTCCCAAAAGGATCATTAAGCATCGTATAAATGCCATAATTTTCATAAATATATTGGATCCATCTTGCAGGTACTCCAGTATATTGACGAATTACATTTACATTCATGTTTTTTAAAAGCGACATCTCAGTATCAAGACCCGCTTTTATTACTTCATCGGATTTCTTCCAAAAATTAGCATTCACGGTATTGGTTCCAATGGGTATATAATCCCAGTTCATACCATTGATCATGAAATCTTTTCCATTTACTACCAACTTCATACCTTTCTCACTCTTCACAACAGATACCTTATCGCTACCTTGAGCGAACATTGTTGTTGTTAATAAGAAAAGTACTAGTCTTAAAAAGTTGTTTTTCATTGTATTGTAATTTTTAAGTTGATTCTCTTTTAATCTTTATAATTCTTGTTATTGCACAAAGCAATCGTTGAACTACTTTTCACACACTCCAAAGTATTACTTTATATTACATGATTAATAATTTACACCTATACACGGTACATACATTGTAAAAAAACAAGTTAATCTTTATCAATACATCAACAAAGCTCCTTGTTTATTAGGAATTCCCAAGCTATTAGCGCATGCTGTAATAAACTTTACAGTTGGCAAGAGATTATGTTAATGTTGTGGTTGTGTATAGGGTAACTTCCTATATTCATTAACTTAATAATCTGCTGATAAACATCTATTTACCTAAACAACACCGATTTTTACGAAATCGGTGTCGTAGTATTAAAAAAATTAATGGTTGATTACTTCTTTTTTCATCGGAGGAACCAATACTTCTTTCATCAAAGTTTCTTTATTCCCTTCGTAGGTTTTTGTGATTGAATTTCCATTTCTAGTCAACCCAGAAAAGACTCCATTATCAACCAAATTCCATAGAGCATATTTTGCCTTACCCTCTATTGTAATTAATCCAAAATGATTCTCAGAACCTTTTTTATTTTGAGCATCTTTCCACTGCTCATTAAAAGCTTCAAAATAAAAGCATGAAATACCTTCTTTATTCGTCCATTCCCTCAAATGATTGTAATATAAAGACTCTTTGTACTCGTCAGTTGCCTTAGATCCTGTAGGTCCGTAATGACCATTAGAAACAGTTGCCCAACCTGTTTCTCCAATATGAATAGGTTTTTCTACTCCTAAACTTTTCACATAATTAGATACTCCTTCATATTGAGCCATTGCAAATCCTTTGGCACGAAGCATTGCTGCATTAATTTTTTCAATGTCAGTAAGATTCTCTTCTTCTTCTGGGATTTTCCAAAATTCTGGGTTGTAATGCGAATTGTGATATGGATACGTATGCATAGAGATATAATCTACTGCTTTTACTAATTTAGCAAGATCTTCTGTATGGTAACTTTCTTCTCCTCCACCCCATGAGGCAAAATCATCAGAACTAGTAACCCAAAGGTCTTTAGAAAGTTTTCCTGACTTTTTTAATTCTTGTAAATGATTCACCCATTTTAAAATCACATTAGGTTGAACATAGTAACTAGTAGCCCAACGTATCATAGCTTCATTACCAACCGCTATAACCTTTACGATATCTGGATATTTGTTTGCTAAAGCGACAGCTCTAGCAATCTCTCCTTCGTTTTGCTCACTTTCAATAGTATGATCAGGCTCTAAACCTGTCCAAGCATTTTTACAATCTATCCATGCTCCTAGCATAACATACATCTCAAAACTAGCATCTTCTTTTTTTAATTCGCTAATCGCTTTCAGTAAATTGGGTGCATGTTGCAGTTGAACATTATATGTTCTCAAAAATTTAATCCCCATAGCTGATAATATTTTCATATCATCTTTGATTTCATTAACTGTGGGTTGAACATCTCGAGTTTTCTCTCTATACCCCCCATAAGAAATGGCTTGATAATTTGGATTTCCTAAAATATCTGCTGCTGTTTTGTTTTTCACTTTAGTTTCTTTTTTTGAGTTTTCAGAACAAGAAAACAATGTCATAACTATTAAAAAATAAATAATTTTCTTTGAAGCTTTTATCATAACTAGTTGCTTTTATAATCATATAACTATCTTATAATTAAATGATCAATGGTTATTAATATTTTAATCCATATCCGTATTTATACAAAGGAGTGATCGAATCATCCCAGTAATTAGGACCATATTTTTTTTGGTAGTCTTTTACGTATTTTGGCCACGAGTGTGGTAATTTTCCTTTAAAATTGTAATCTCCAAACAACACTTCCGCAACCCCATGGCCTTCAGAACCAAGTAACCAAGCTGCAACAAATGCCTCTGATTTATTAATTTGTTTTGTAACAACCAAAGGTCTACCTGAAACAAGTATTGTTATTACTTTTACTCCTAGCTTAGTATAGGTGTCTATATATTTTTGATGTTCTGTACTTAACGTTAGTTTATAGGTTCCTTTCCCATTTCCAATGTCTCCAAAAAATTCGGCATAAGGAGTTTCTCCAACAATAATGATAGCAACATCTGCATCTTTATGATTCCCTGTTGCATGCTTATCATATATTACTTCACCTTCTGCTAGTGTATTGATGCCTTCTAAAATGGTTGTTGCTCCTTTGTAGTTTTCTTGAGTACCCTGCCAATTAACAGTCCAACCACCAGATTGAAGTCCGGAGTTATCTGCATGCTCTCCTACTACCACTATCTTTTTTGCCTTCTTATCTAAAGGCAATACTTTGTTTTCATTTTTTAATAGCACCAATGATTCTCTCACTGCTTGTTTGGCCACCTCTCTATGTTGTTGACTTCCTATCTCAGCAATGAGTCTTTCATCTGGAAAAGGATTTTCAAATAATCCAAGACGAAATTTTTGTCTTAAAATACGTCTCACTGCATCGTTGATTCTTTTCATAGAAACTTCATGCATCGCGACACCTTTTTTAAGGCATTCTTGAAAATCATCTAAATCGCCATCAACAGCCATCACCATATCAACTCCAGCATTAATAATATCATTTTCACCGAACCTTGAATATCCTTTCCAGTCGGAAATGACCATTCCTTCAAATTTCATTTTATTTTTTAAAGTATCTGTGATATACTTTTTATAAGCATGCATAGGCTTGCCTTTCATTGTATTGAAAGAAGCCATAATAGATCCAATTCCTTCATCAACTGCAGTTTTATAAGGTGGTAAAAGACGTTCAGAAATCTCTTTATTGCTAAGTGAAGTCTCACCTCCTTCATGTCCATTATCTGTAGCGCCATCGCCAACAAAGTGTTTGGCGGTTGCCATTACAGTATTGCTCTGAGTTAAATCACCTTGATGACCTCTTACAGAAGCTTTTGTTAACTCTTGAGTTAATTGTGTATTCTCAGAAAAGGCCTCATAAACACGTCCCCATTTTTCATTATAAGGAATCGCTATACATGGAGAGAATACCCAATTAAAACCAGTAGCTTGTGATTCTATGGCAGTAATTCGAGCAATGCTCTCAACTAATTCTGTATTTCTTGTCGCCCCCAAACCAATATTATGCGGAAAAATGGTAGCTCCATTATAAGTGTTTTGTCCGTGAACAGCATCTACACCAAACAATAATGGAATTCCTAGTCTTGTTGACAATGCTATTTTTTGCAATTTTATAAATTTAGCTTGCCATTCGTTTGCTGTTTCTCCTGGCAATGGTCCTTGTGTATGAATTATTGATCCAATAAACTTAGAATTGATATTGTCATCAACGTCTTCTTCAAAATGACGTATTTGTGTCATTTGGCCAATTTTTTCGTCCAAGTTCATTAGTGCCAATAAAGAATCTACTCTCTGTTCTATCAACTTATCCTTATCAATTGCATTCTTTAACGTTTCTTTACAAGAAGCAAAAAACAACATACTAGGTAGTAAGAGATTTAATAGATTATGTGGCACAAATTTTCTCATCTGTTAAATTATTTTATAACCGAAACAACGATTCTTTCTATCTCACCAGTTCTTTCAAAGATTTTCTTCGATGTAGAAACATCTAAAGATGAAGTAAAAAACTCTTGAGAGGTTCCATTATCGAATGCAACAGTAATTCTCTCTATATCTGATACTTCATAAATAATTGGTGTTTGACAATATGTAAAACCTAAAGAATCTTTATCTAAAGAAATAGAGCTCCTTTTTTGATTTACATTGGTATATATAAATGTTTTTGATTCTTTTAAGAACTCTTCCTTCCGTAAAATGGTTGGTTTAAACCCAAGTACCCCGTCTTTTACATAGACTCCTAACTCTCCAAATCTGCTTAAGATATCTTCTTTTACCTGACCTGTCATTCCAGGTTGTTGAGCTCCTTTCCCTTCTGGTGTATGAGAATATGGATCTGTTGGAAAAGCTCCATATAGCTTCGGAGATTTATTAACTCCTATTCCTTCGTTTATCTCAAAATAATGATCTAAAAGGTTTCCTATTAAAGCTGGATCATCATTTTTATTAATTGCTTGTAAACTTACTTCTTGGACTGCCAACAATAGTTTTGAAACCATATGCCAATAAATAGATCCTAAACCTTCGTATCCAAAAAATGTTCCTGATCTACCAGTAAATGATTTATGATCAAAAATCTTTTCAAATAACTCAAAAAGTAATCCTGAGTCTTTCTCAACTAAGGATTGGTATTTCTCTGACAGAGAAGATAAAGCTTCTTTTAAGCTATTAACATTGTTAAAACCTCCATTAAAATGGTATTGACCGATACAATCTTTTAATATAACTTGATTGTTACCATCTTCCACTAATCTTTTTAAAAGGTCAGATTTTTCTACATCTTCAGGCGAAATGTTATTCTTAACAGCAAATCTTGGTAATTCTTTATTTGGATATAATACATAGCTGTATTGATCTGGCCTAAATAAAGTACTTTCTTTTAAACTATTCAAAAGTTCAACATTCTCTTCAGAAGAAAGATAACCTGAACTAAGAACCGCTACTTGTCCTTCTAACATTTCAGGCAAATGAGATATGGATACTTTATCATTTCCTTCAACAGTCATCAGGTTGTATGCGTGATATAAGTTATCTGCTCTTTTGTTAGCATCTATAGAATGCTCTATAAATTGTAATGATACTTTTATAAACGTTTCCAACGATTCTTTTGAAATATCTTTTTGATAGCCAGTAAAGCCATGATTGTAAATGGTATTTCTATAATCACTCCCCGCTGTCCCTAAGCCATCTAAAATAATTTTACGGTCATTATCTGATATTTTCCCTGACAATGCTTTTTTGTTATGAATCAAGGTGTCATTTACTTGATTAAAAAAGACAATAAGCTCTTCAGAAACACTTGCATTTTCTAAATCAGATTTAGCAATTACACCTTCAAAAAAATGTAAAAATCGTCTTAAGTAATATAAAGTAACCATAGACACTCCATTTCCTACCAAGGCATTATTTGCATCATTCCATTCTGGTCGTTGAGTATTCATCCAAATTCCTCCTTCAGGAATAAAGTTTGACATTTTTGCCAATACTGTGGCAAGTAATTTCTCAATGAAGTTTACTTTACAGATAAAGAAGTTTTTATCTCTCAATAAAGCTCCGTCAACACCAATTTCACCTCTCTTTAATTGAATTTTATCTTCTGAATCATCATCAAACTCAATAGTGTTTTTAGGATCTTTTAAAATTTCTTCATAGCTCTTTATCTTATAAGGCACATTAGCATATACAAATAAATCTTTGTCGAAATAATCTGCTAACTTATCAGGATAATGGTTTTCTATAAACTCTAAGAATTTCAACAAATAAATAATTTGATGATCTCCCCAATATCCAATATAAGACCATGGGTTATCTGGCTCTATGGTTTCCCAATCGAAACCTCCTTTTGTAACTCTGTATGGATTGTAACCATCAAATGTTGTAGCATTTAAAAACTTATGAATCATTCCTTCAATAAATTCAGGATATGAATGTGCTAAAGCTTCCCAGTTCTGAAAGATATCTCGCCAGTTTCCTTCGTAATCTAATATTTTCGAACCATCAACCTCACTTCTAGTATTGATTGAGAATTTATTCCAAGGGCGACTTGGATCTCCGTGTCGTCTACTAAATCTTAATGGTAAATATTCAAAACACAAGCGTTTAAAATTCTTATCATCATCATCTTTAACCACCTCTTTCAAATGGCTTAATGAAAATAATGCAGGCAACTTTGATAAAACTTCTTCTCTCTTTTTGAAAACTTTTCTATTGGCCTTCCCTATGTAAACTAAGAAATCTGATTTCTCTATCTGATAATTATTGTCAAAAATCCCTCCACGCATAATATTGAACAGCGTATTTGAAAAATGCCTAATATTTCTAAGCTTATCGCCTGTTAACTGAACACCATCAGAAGCGCTAACTAATTGCACAAGCTTTCTAGTACCTAAAGTAATATTGTCATGAATCAACTCCTCTAAGTTGCTCTCATTTTTTATCGACTCTTTTACTTGATTAATATCAGAAATTGATTGATTGACATTTGCGATCAATAACCATTTCTTTTCTGAATTAGCAGCTAATTCTATTTCAGAACAGGTAAAATATGCTCCTTTTTCTGCTTTTACATTAACTTCTTGCTGAACAGCTACACCTTTTCTAAACGCATCTAACTGTAGAGATGATAGTAAATATGTTGGGCTTTCAATTCCCAAGGACCAAACAATAGTAGATTTTAAAGCCTCACTTGGCTCAGCTTTATCAACTATAATAGCGCTTAATGCGTAAATTCCAAGTCCTGCCTCTGCCTCTAATTCACTCTTTTTATAAGCATCAACTAAGTTGCTACTTTTCTTTTGCACATCTTCTTCAACACCATAAGGCATAATATTTTGAATTCCATCTAAAACTGTTACCTGTAATGTATCCGAAGTATTATTAATTAGGGTTGATTTTTTTACGAAACCATAAATATTACTAGAGTTCCATTCATATTTAAATGTCACATTTAGATCGTGGTTAATTTCTTCAAAAACCACTTTATTTCCATAGGAATTTTTATACAGATTCCTACTGATGTTATAGACTCCTTTATAACGAACAGCAAAAGGTTCCCATAAATAGTTTTTATTATCAATTGTTATTTGCAATAATGTTTTACTCCCTGTTATTTCAGATGATTCAGTGATTTTATCATCTGTATAGTAAGGAAATAAAGATGTGTCACTATCTTTTCTACCTGCAGATAAACCTCCGGTAGAAGAAATAAACATCCAGTGATTAGAATTACTGACAATACTCATAAAGAAAGGTCGCATTGCATCTACATTAGAAATCTTGTAGTAGCGTTCGTCTCCTAAAATTACTTGTTCTCCATTTACCTCTTTGTCTAAAAAAGAAGATTTAATGTTTCCTATATATATTTCTTTTTGATTATTCATTCTAATTATACTAGTTCTTAAATGTTTATCTAATAATTACTGTATGATTTAACATATAGATAAATCGTTTATACTCATTTTAAAGCATTTTTAAAAATAATTGACTTATTTGACAAATCGATAAAAAAAACCTCTACAACAATCATACATTATAGTTTTTTATACAATTCTTTGATTTTTCCTTAACAGATAAGGTCTAAGAGTCGTATTGAAAAACTATAAAATCATCAATGTTGTAGTTATGTATGGTTTTACAGAGTGTATGTTGTGGTTACTAGATTTCTAGTATGTAGTTTGTTAAGTTAGCGTTATGCTCTAAATTCATTTTTTTTCGTAATCGATAGCGTTTAACCTCTACACTTCTTGGAGATATATTTAATAAGGGAGCAATTTCTTTTGAAGACAAATTAAGTCTTAAATAAGCACATAACCTCAAATCATTCGGTGTCAAATCTGAATGCAATGACTTTACTTTTTTAATAAAATCTTTATCCGCATTATTAAATGCCTCTTCAAACATTTTCCAATCATCGGTATTGTTTAGATCTTTATCGATAATCTTAATTACTTTGTTTACATTCTTATCGTCAACTTTCTTCAACTCATTTTTAATTGTACTTAAAAACTCATTCTTTTTAATCATACTCATTGTAGAAGTAGCCAACTCTCTATTCTTATTATCTACATCAGCCCTTAACTGCTCATTCTTTAAGAACATTACTTGCTTTTCTTTTTCTAATTCTTGAAGTGCAAATTCACGTTGTTGTTTTTCTAACAGTCTTTTACTTTGATTTTTATAGTACCTTTTATTTAAGGATTGAATAAGAAGTACTAACAACACAAACATTAGTACATAAATAGCAAGCATTATATTTGATATGTACCAAGGTCTATCAATTGAGAAACGATACTCAGCAACGTTGCTACTTATTGTATTCCCTTTTTTTGCTCTCACATGGAACGTATAACTTCCAAAGCCTAAATTTTTAAACAAAAACTTAGGTTCTGTAGACCAGTTGCTCCACTCAAGAGTTAACCCCTCTAATTTATACTGATACTCTACATCTTGCGTTTTATCAAAATTTGGAATACTATAATCAAACTCAATATTATTTTCCTCATTCGAGAAATTACCTTCAACATTCAAAAGAACATTATGTTGTGGTTGGTTTAAAACATTTGTCTTAATTGTATTGATTGAAATAGTTGGCTCTTTAATCTCACTTTGGTTATCAGTATCAATCACTATATAGCCATTATAAGTCCCTAATAAATTTTTATCATTGGTTAACCTATTGATGCTTTCATAACCAGCAGCTCCTTCTCTTGAACTTTTAGAAATTGGAATTCTATAAGTAATTGGTTCAGCACTTAACTTTCCTGGTGATATGTAGCTGATATTCTTTTTAGAGAACCCCCAAAGTGTATTATTCTCTTCGAGAAAAATTAATTTACCAGAAATATATGTACTGTCAGTATATAAAGTATTTAGCGTGCTATCTTTTACAAAAGACTGTTTCTTATCTTGATATTTATAAACTCCTTTCTTGTATGCATATAATATCTTATCTTGATACTTTATCAGGCTCGAATGCAATCCTTTAGTTACTGAAGAATCTTTAACGACTTTTATAACTTTCTGGAAATCATCATCTAAAACCATCTTAAAGACACCTTTATATTCATGATTAACAAAAATTTGATTGTCTTTGTACAACTCAAAATATTTGCTAGAATTATTAAACCCTTTTATCTTATTTCGAAAAACCCATTGATTATTTTTATTTTCAACAATACTTAAACCAATATAATTACCTAAGATTAATTTTTTAGCACTCAACTTCTTAATACTCCATGTTCCTTGAGTATCTATTTGTTTCGATATCTTATCATCTATTATAACAAAAGCACCTGAATCATGTGCACAGAACAATTCATCATTAATAACTGTTAAACTCCAAACTTGCCCTTGTGTATTTTTAATAAAAGTAAACTCATCATCTGAGTCATATTCTTTAACAAACAACCCTTGATTGGTTCCTAAATATAATTTTCTTTTATGAATAATAGATGCATACACAGTACCTAACGGACTGTTGTTATCTCTATAAATCCTAACAGGAGATTTAGTATTAATGCTATTGATACCATGATCCAAGCCTAACCATACATTCCCATCAATATCTTCAAATACTGAAAGAATTGTATTATTACTCAATCCGTTTTTTTGTTCTATTTCATAATCAATTTTACCATCTTTTGTTAAAAATAAAACCCCATCAGAAATAGTTCCTAATACATAACCACCATTTTCCAATTGAATACTATTATAAATAGTATTGTTTAAAATTTTAGTATCGGATGTTTTCCAAGAAACCAATTGATCTTTATCAAATAAGAAAAAGCCTTTTTTATCAGTTAAAAATAGAAGTTCATTATCTCTATTATGGATATTAATTACATTGTTTTCTTTAAAAATTTTATGATCAGAAACTAACTTGGCTACTCCTTTTTCTATTTTATAGACACCTTTTCCTTTTTGATGAAAGTAAATCGCACCATTCACTCCAAACATTTTGGTGATTTTCACTGGAGATTTAATTATTTTATATTCTTCAGAATTTAAATTATAAAGGTAAATTCTCTGCAATGATTGAAATAAAATCCAACCATCTAATTCAATAATATTCCAAAATTGTTCATCTTCTAATAAGGGAATGTTATTCTTTTTTGCGATTGAGTTATACTTTAGCATTCCATAATCGTCTTTAAGCCAATACCCAAAATCCATATAAAACCCTGTAAACACTTTATCTCCGATAACGTTTACCGATCGCATAATAGTTTCGTTTGGTGTTGGGTAAAGTTGCCATTCAGCTCCATTAAATTCAAACAACCCTTTATTGTTTGCTATATATATAAACTTGTCTTTGGATTGAGAAATGGCCCAGTTCTGATTTTGAACATCATAATTATCAGGTGAGTAAATGTTTATCGGTGGTAATTCTTGTCCTTGTAAATAAGAAATACACAATAAAAAGAAATACGGAATTATTTTATTTAAAAACTTCAATAACATAAAAATATTAATTATTAGAATGAAGTGAAAAAACCTTTAAAGGTTGATCTATACATCAACAAAACATATATTTAACACAACTGTTTGGGTACAAGCTAATGAAAAATACTGTAAATACTACAAAAAATGACCTGTTGTATACCTATTGTATAGGTAAAACAGATCATTCTCAATAAAGATTAAATAAATGAATTAAGTATTTGCTATTTTTTGCTTTTTAAACTTGTATAAATAGTAGTCCGTATTCTTTCTTCTGTAATCCAACCGCTAAAAGATTCATAGCCTTTAGTAATGTCAGCATTTGTTTTAACATCTTCTAACATTTTTCCTTTATTTATTTCAACAAGAACTCTTTCTTTTAATGTAATTAACATCTTAAGATAAGTCTTTAAGTCGTCTTTTGATGCAACATTACCATGACCTGGAATAATTTTAGTATTCTCATCAGTGATTAAAATCATTTTCTGTATTCCTTCAATATATCCATTGATACTACCTCCGGAATTTAAATCTATATAAGGGAACTTACCTTGGAAAAAACTATCTCCTGTATGCAACACATTATTGTTTGCAAAATAAATTAATGCATCTCCATCTGTATGAGCATTATGTACATGGGTAGCCAAAACATCATCTCCGTTGATATGAAAAGACATGTCTTTGTTAAATGTAATTACTGGCAATGCTATCTTTGGAGAAGCCGGAACTGACCTATTACCTCTTTTTGTTGGTGTAGACATTCTTTTTCTCACATTCTCTTGTGCGAAAATTAAAGCTCCTTCTTTTCCCATATTCTCATTACCACCTGCATGATCTCCATGCCAATGAGTATTTATTAAGTATGTTACTTTTTGAGGTGTAATTTTTTTAATTGCCTCTAAGATTTTTGGTGTTAAGGGTGCAAATTGATCGTCAATCATAAACACAGCATCATCTCCGATAAATAATCCGATGTTACCGCCAGATCCTTTAAGCATATATATTTGCTCAGTTATTTTTTCTGTTTTTATCGTTACTTTATCCCATCGAGATTGAGCAACAGTTACTTGAAAAATAGAAAACAGTAAAATAACAAGTATTCCTTTTAATTTATTCATTGGTATTTAATTTTGAATTAAAATTTGATTTGATAAACAATACACAAACAATATCTTTACCAAAAATAAGCAAGTAGAAATGAATATCCACATAGAGTCTATCCATCATAGCAAAATTTTACAGATTATCCCATTGTTACAAAAAATTAATCATAAAACTCCTCTTGAGCTTCTTGAAGAAAGATTGATGGAAATGATTCAATTACCTCACTACGAGTGTATAGGAATGTATTTAGACAATAAACTTGTAGGCATTACTGGTTTATGGTATTCTACTAGACATTATATTGGTAAAACAGTTGAAGTTGATCATGTTGTGATAGATGAAAGCCTTAGAAATAAAGGATTAGGGAAAACGTTCTTGAAATGGATATATGATTATACCAAATCAAAAGAGTGCAATGGAATTGAATTAAACACCTATGTAGAGAATAGAAAGTCTCATAAATTCTATTACAATGAAGGTTTTGAAATCTTTGGTTTCCACATGCTCAAGGTGTTACGAGAAGACAATCAATTCTATTGATTTTTCATTGTCAAAATCAAAAATGATTTTATATTTGCACTTCTATCAGCGAGAGTAGCTCAGTTGGTAGAGCGTCAGCCTTCCAAGCTGAATGT
>TARA_R110002073_G_scaffold172563_12_pt1 | contig 18547 bp, 16 predicted proteins | sample TARA_R110002073 | Tara Oceans TARA_R110002073 (sample SAMEA4397174) | marine metagenome | biome: Polar Biome; feature: [DCM] deep chlorophyll maximum layer (ENVO:01000326); material: water (ENVO:00002006), including particulate matter (ENVO:01000060) such as... | depth 40 m
CGAGAGCGCGGAAGCGAAAATCGCCACCAAGTGCAATTCACCGATCCATGGGCGGTCACCAGTGGCTTCATTGGCGAGTGTCAGCCGATGCTTTGCGTCCCAGTTGCCAAAGTCGCCTGCAACGTTTTGGTTGGCAACTTTCCGTCCGTCCAGATAGACCGTGGCAGTTCCCTTGCGATCGCGAGTGAAAACAACATGTGTCAATTTCTTCTGCAACGACTTCCCGGGACTGGCTGTGGAGGGCAGCCCATTGCGATCGGTCTTGGTCGAGCGCAAGCGGATATCCACCATGTTCTTGTCTTGCCCAAGCGTGACGTTGCGTTGACTCGTATCCGAGGAAAGCGAAACGATTCGCGCTGGTCCCACTTGTGAAACGTTTGCAGGTTTGATCCAGGCTTCGATTGTGATTTCGCCGGACCGCTTGACCGAGTCAATGATCTTTGTGGCGGGGGTGACGGAAATAATCGAGGTTGACGAACGGATGACCAATGCACCGTCTTTCCAGTCGACGCCTTTCGCTGCTTGGATCTTCAGATCCAGAGGCTTCCCTGCACCGGAACGATCACGGACGGTATCGCCCTGGCCTTCGTCAAAGGTGTACAGCGTCTGCAAATGACTCGAAACACGCTGGGCATTCGCAGAGACAACGGAAAAGAGCGACATGGTCGTGACCAACAGGTACGCGATCGCTTTTCTCGTTCCCGATAGCTTTATTTGAGCGTTTGTCATACGTCAGTGGACCGCACATGTTTGGCAAGGGGGATTCAGAGGCAAAACCTCTTTCACCCCTTTATATGCCGACCACTTGTATTTGTGTCACCCAAAAATGTTGAGTCTATTTTCTTACGCCAACTTGGATCGGCGCCGCAGGATGGCCGGCGCGAAAATTCTGTTTCGTTTCGTCCGGGGAAAGTGCACGGCTGTAGACGGCCACTAGAAAGTATTCGCCTTGCCAAGGGCGGTCTCTCGTCAACTCATTACCGAGTGTTAAGCGATAGTTCTTGTCCCAAGTCGAAAAGTCGCCGGGACGGTCGCCGCTGGCACGCTCGATTCCGTCAATGTAAAGATGGTGTTTGCCGTCCGCACTGCGTGTGTAGACGACGTGGGCCAAGTCGGCGGCCACCGAATTGTCGGCGGAAGTCAGTTCAGGAATTCCATTGGTCGTGGTTTTGGATGTTCGCACCCGCCCAATGAAGACACTGCGATCGTTCGCCTGGGAAACCAGTTCGTCGTCGCCTCCATGACCGAGCGTGAAATTGCGATTGGACGTGTTGCTGGACAATGTCACGATCCGTGCTGGCCCCGACTGACTCGCCGTCGTTGGCTTTAACCACGCTTCGACCGTCATCTCGCCAGACTTGCGGCAGGCATCAATGATCTTCTTGGCCGGTTTCGTGGACGACAACATCGCGGAATCCCCTATGCGAAGTCCGCCGCCGGGCAACCACCGCGCGCCGTCCATGTTGTCGAGGTGTAAGTCCAGCGGCGGTGCGACCTGTGAGACATCGTGGACAACGTCTCCCTCACCTTCGTCAAAACGATACAGAGTAATCAGCCCTTTGCGGATTCGCGGTTCGACGGGCTTCGCTGCCAACGTCGATTGCGTCTCGGCCACGGCGTATTGTCCCTGTTCCACATCAATAACCGTGGAGTTCTTCATCCCGCTGGCCCGCACTTGGCCTTCAATCACATCGAGTCGCGCCATTTCGGCGTCCGCTTGCAAGGTAAATCGCGTTCCCAGCACTTGAAATTTGGCAAAGGGGGTCGTTATCTGAAGCGATTTTCCTGGGGTCTGTTTCTTCACATGTGCTGTCAGCGTTCCTCTTTGCAGTTCCAGGTACTTGCTGGCAGCGTTGAGCCGGGTCAACTCCAGCAGGCTGACCTGGGTCTGTGGTCCCAATGTGATTCGCGTCCCATCGTCGTAATGGATGGCGGCGACGGCATGCTCAGGAACGTTCACCACGTCCCCTGCCTGCAAATCGAGTCCGGCCGTGGCTACGGCTGTAACGCCGTTACGCGTGATCGTCACCTCGTTTTTTGAGAGCCCAAGGTGCGCGTCAGCGACTTCGATAGGTTGCTGAAGATAAAAGAAGCGTCCGATGCCAACGGCTAGCAACACGCTGGCTGCCAAAACCATTCTCCACATTGACGACCGGCTTCGTGTTGGCGGGCGAGGCGATTTCGATTCGCACCAGTTGATCGGTGGCGAATCGAGCAAATCATCTTCAAATGCCGGTGTATGGTCAAAATTCGTCTCTTGCACTTTGAGCATCGCAGCTTGAGCCACGTCAAAACCCTTCACGCGACTTCGCAATGCGGCCTCCACCGCACAGAAGTCTGCATGCGTCTGACGCGCGGCGGGATCGGCATCGAGCAACGCTTCGAGTTCGGCACGCTCCTCACGGTCGATGACGTCGTCAAGCCATTTCAGGGTCAGTTCTTCGAGCCGTTTCATGTTGTTTCGCCCGCGATGCAATCATGAAGCTGGATGCGGGCTCGACATAACACGTTGCGTACCGCTCCGGATGTCATGTTCATTTCCTCTGCGATGCGGTCGCAACTCCAGTCTTCGTAGTACCTCAAATTCACAATCGTTGCGGACCGATCCGCCAGTTTCTTCAGACATTCTGCAAGTGATGCATCGAGTTCCCGTTCAGCTTCATCCGCGATCTCGTCGTCGATCCATCGCCGAGTAAGCTGATCGGCATAGGCGTTCAAGTGAGTGCCATACCGTATCGAACGACGCAGCTCCTCTCGCACGACGTTGCGAGCGATCACTCGAATCCAACTTCCAAAGTCTCGTCCTGATTCGAATCGGTCCAACGATCGATACACATTGATGAACACCTGCTGAACGAGATCTTCGGTGGAAGTTCGGTCGTAGAGCATGGCATTGACGACGCGCAGCACCGATTGCTGGTATCGAGTCACGATGCCTGCAAACGCCTCCGCTCGCCCATCCAACACCGCCGCGATCAGCTCGTCGGTGGTCAGGTCCGTCTCGGGATTCAATGATTTTGCCATCGATTCATAAAACTGTATGCCAACCAAGTGAACATGTCACACCCGCCGGAGAACTCGTGATCGACTTCCTACCGAGGCTAGCGTCTAGACGCGACACTGTGAAGCATTTTTCCTTTTAGGGTTTGTACAGTTTTAGCGTAGCGGAAGTCGTCAAGACTTTCGTTCCATCGCGGATGCCCCCGAAACTCTTGGCGATTTTTAGCTACGAGATGCGTCACAGCAACGATTGACTTGGGTTAGGACGATCAAGCCAGTACTACTAATCTGTTTTCGTTGACGCTCATTCGGTGACTTGGTTGCGGACCATCAATTCATCGATCAATTTCTCGAGCGAGTCCGGTCGCCCTTTGATTGTCACGTAGCGATGCCGTTTTTTTCCACCGGCTCTCCATTCGCTGTGTCCGTCCGAATCGATGATGACGCGGCCAGGCGGGCTGATCGTCCAGTACTCGTCCTGGACACCACGAACGGCTAACAGCACGGCGGCTTGATCATGCGCAGGTTTGCCATGGTCGATCGCAGCGCCACCGAGGTACGGACGCAGTGCGAACGCACGACGCACGGGATTGTCCGCTCCGCACGCCTGCAGTGATGTGCCACATCGCAGTGCCGCGCCCACTTCGAAGCCTTGCCAGATGATTTCGCCTGGCCAGCGATTGGTCACGCTGACGGCTGCCGCGGGGTCGAGGCGAAGGTTCGTTTCTGGTTTGGCCGAACGAGGAAAGTGTCCTCCCATGATCACCGTCTGTTTCACCTTGGCTCGGATCAGTTCTTCCCCGCTCAGGGGACTGTGCTGGTCACCCGACGAGTTCAGCAGGTCTTCCAAATTGCTGAGTGCTCCGACGCTGCAGATCACAACCGAATGGTCGTCCGCCGCCGCCAACGTCTCGCGATAAAGACGCAGCGCGTCGGTGCACTGTTGGTCGTTAGGGCAGTCATGCGGAAATTCCTTAGCCAACGCCGGAGTGTAAGAACTCGGATGGTTCCATGAGACCTTCGCACCGTCCTTGTCGGTCGCGATCGGGACATCGCCGCGGCCATAAAACGTGTTGATCACGTCACAGGCGGCCGCCGAGAGCCCTGCGGCGTCGGCTCGGTTGGTGATCACGGCAAGTAGTTTCGCTTCGCCGCGGTCCGCCAATTCGTTCAGAATCGCCAGCGCGCCCGCATCATCGCAATCGTCCGCCATGTCGGTGTCAAAAATAACGGGAACGGGCATGACAGGAACGGGCATAACGGGAACGGGATCCGCCGCGTTAACGCACGTGGTTGCGACCAACAACAAGCAAACTTGGACAATGTATTTCATGGCTTCAGGGGAGATTGCGGATTTAGTTAACCGTTTTGGCCAATGCTGTGAGGAATCTTTTCTTAGAAGGCTCGAGTTAATTTAGCGTAGCGGAAGTTGTGCGTGACTTTCGTTCGATTGACGTATGCCTCCCCGAAACTCTTTGCGAGTTTCGCTACAAAATCCTTCACCGCTATCGCTCAAACGGCAAACAGCAGAACGATGATGTCGTACTAAACCAGCAGTCTCCATCGTTGATAGGGGGAGAGACAAGGCGAGGATTACGGCACTGAAAAATCCACCGCAATTTTTGTTTAGCCAGCATACAAGAAACTCAAGTCGAATGTCGCCGAAGACCGTGCGAAAACTCGCTGCCCCGCTAGCTGCAATGCATGCTGCCAGTACGCCGCTCTCTCATTAATCGTTGGGGGGCAACCAAAACGGCGGCGAGACGAGCGAGTTATTTGTGTCCGGCCGTCGTTTTGATCACCGAATCGGGCATGACATCGGTAGGGGATTCTTGTTAAAAACGGGCCCACGCCAATCGGAATTCCATCATCCCATTGCAAGCATTCGATCTGCCATGAAACTGAACTACAAAGACACGTCGGCGGCACGAGTACCGGGGCACGTGATGGATGGGGGGACCCTGCGAATTGAGGGTGTCTATGCCCCAGCAGGAAATCATTCTGCGAAGAAGGCGTTTCTGAGCGTGATTCGTAGCCGCGCGGATATTGGAGTCCACGCATTTTTGTCGGAACGCACCGTGATTGGGCGGAGCCCGACGTGCACATTTCCGCTGCACGATATGAAGGTATCGGGGCATCACGCGACCATCACGCGGATAGGGGATGGAGGGTTCATCATCGAAGACCTGAATTCGACGAATGGGACGCGAGTCGATGCGGTTCCGGTCGTGGGGCAAAAGGTGTTGAAGGATGGAGACAAAATTTTTGTTGGCGAGACGGTCGTTCGGTTTGCGCTTGCTGATGAACTTGACATTGACTACCACAGCGAAGTTGCAACGCTGGTGGGCATCGATCCACTGACCGATCTTCCGTCGAAGCGACGGTTTGACGAAGCGTTGGAGTTCGCGTTCCAAAATTCGCTTCGAGGCGAGACGCCGCTCTCGGTTTTGATGATGGACATGGACGGTGTCAAACAAATCAACGACACCCATGGTCACCTATATGGCGCCTACGTGATCGGTGAAACCGGTCGATTGATCGCCAAGGTGCTTGGGAACAACGGACGCGCCTGCCGGTTTGGCGGCGACGAATTCAGTGCCTTTTTGCCGGGACAGAATCTTGCGTCGGCATGTACGGTCGCGGAACAGATTCGCACGGCGGTGGAATCGGCAGGAATGGAAAAAGACGGTATTCCGCTGCGTCCGACGATCAGCATCGGAGTGTCGTCGCATACTCCGGCGTTCGCCAGTTCACTTGCCCTCATCACCAGTGCCGATGACGCGCTGTATCGCGCGAAAGCAAGTGGAAAAAATTGCGTCGCATTGTGATGCAATTTTCCAATCACGCATTGCTCGAAGTCGGCATTTCTCAGCCCGTGCAATGCCTTGCTCATGCATTGCATGTACCACGTCTCGATCGCGTGAATTTTGCTCACGCAAGGTTTGTTTCGATTCTAAGTCGCGATAGCGATGACCGGAGGTAGGCCCGAACGCGAGTTCTGGGACGATGTCTTCGTGACTAACTATTCGCGAACCAGAGAAACTAAGACAACGTAAAATGGAAAGACGAAACGTCGCGTCAAACCCATAGCCTCACCATTCCTGGCGACCCCCAATCGCGGTGGTCACTGACAGGACAATTTGTTGATCTGGCGGCCACCGCGTTGAAATCGCAGCGAAAACCGAAACGTTTCGACAGAGAACGCTTGCCCCTGCACCGCACTGGAATCCAACTGCTTCGGGTGCGTTGCTGATGCCAATCCCAGATGGATTCCAAGCCCTGATTGTCCGGCAAACAAGGCCTCCGGCACATCGTCCTCCGCGTTCGGCTGGTCTTGGCAACGGGCTTGATGATTTGCTGTCCTGGCACCTAATGACGGCGCTGCACGCCGCGAACACCATCATGATGGCGCAAACTTTGCAGCCTCGTTGCTTTAGGTCAAAATCGCGTCTTTCCCGGAGGTTTTCTACGTTATGTCTTATGTTGAATCCGCCCACGACTCGGTCGAAACCATCACGCCCGAATCAAGTGCATCGCAACGGATTGCCGATTTCATCCGTCAACGCGAGGAACATGATTCCTCGTCGCGTGAGCCGCGAAATAGTGAGTTTTGGCAGCGTATAAACGCGACGACGACATCGCTGTGGCTGGACAGCGGTGATGTTGATTCGATCGATTCGCTTTGGTGCCAACAATTCAGTGGCGTCACGACTAACAACACGCTGTTGAACAATGAAGTGCAAAATGGAGCCTATGACGAACTCGTTCCCCAGATAAGCAAATTGGTGGGCAATGTCCCCGACGATGTGAAAGTGCGGGAAATCGGTTTCGCTTTGAACCTATGTCACGCATTGAAATTGGTCCAGCAATTTAGCTGCAACGTCAGTGTGGAACTGCATACCGACGTTGCGCACGACAGCGAGGCGACGATGGCCTACGCGCGGCGATGCCACGACCTATGCCCCGAGTTTTTCATCGTCAAGATTCCGTTTACCCCGTCGGGTTTGATCGCCATCAATCAACTGCGTGACGAGGGGATACGAGTGAATTGCACACTCGGGTTCAGCGCTCGGCAAAACTACGTCGCGACCGCCTTGTCGCGTCCGTCGTTTGTCAATGTCTTTCTCGGGCGATTGAATTCGTATATCGCGGACAATCATCTTGGGGATGGGCAAGGCGTTGGCGAGAAAGCGACGCTGGCCAGCCAAGCGGAAGTCAGTACATTCACACGAGGGTTGCCGACGACCGACACTCAGCAAATTGCCGCCAGTTTGCGAGACGCGTCGCAGCTGCCTAAGCTCGCCGGCGTCGACGTGATCACGATACCGACCAAGGTTGCGAAGCAAGCCGAACCATCGCTCGATCAACCTTGGCAATCCCAGTTGAATCATTCGCCGACGGTAAAACTGGGCGATCAAATTGATCCCAGTACCGTGCGAATCGAAAAACTTTGGGACGTCAGCAAGTCGGAACGCAATTTTGTGCAAAAAGCGATTCTGTTGCCGCCTGCCAGCGCAGTGGAATTAAAGCAGATGGCAGCCGATCACCAGATCGAGGATTTGTTTCCTGAGATGGCGTCCGAGGAGAAGCAGGCGATCGCCGAAGACGGCAAAATTCCGAATCATCGTCGCTGGCAGCAGCGAATTGTGCGTGGGGATCTGGCGATCGATTCGCTTATGACTTTGGCCGGATTGGCAACGTTTGCTAAATCGCAATCGGAACTAGATCAACGCATTCGCAAGCAGTTGCGGTGATCGTCTGTTGAGTGATTCTTTGTCCAAGTTTAGTCGAGGGTCGATGAGATGCGAATTCCATTTTCACGTTTAAAGAATGCGGCGATCGAAGCCGCCGACGGCTTGGTCGGAAGCATCAAAGACGTGCTGTTTGACTCGCACGCGTGGGGTGTTCGCTATCTTGTCGTCGATACCGGCAAATGGTTGCCCGGTCGCCAAGTCGTATTGCCACCGGCCGTGCTCGAGCAAACGGATTGGCGTAGCGGAAATGCGACGACATGTCTGACACGAGCCCAGGTCAAGGCGAGTCCGGATGTTAGCGTCCATCAACCGATATCACGTCAGAAAGAAGCGGAACTGATGAGCCACTACCACGTTCCTTTTTACTGGGGGCCTGCGGGGGCGTCATTGGCCGGTGGCGGACCGCCCGCCTTTCCGCTGGAAACGGCGGTGTCGGTGCAACCCGATTCACATGCAACGGAAAGTGGCGACCCTCATTTGCGAAGTGCCACCGAGGTTCTGGATTACGACATCCGAGCGACGGATGAATCGATTGGGCACGTCGAAGATTTTGTTTTCGACGACGACGGTTGGCTCGTTCGCTATCTCGTTGTCGACACTCGCAATTGGCTGCCTGGACGTAAAGTGCTTGTTGCCATCCACTGGATCCAAACGATCTCGTGGCAGGATGCTTCGGTCACCGTTGGATTGACGAGCGATCAAATCAAGCAGTCCCCCGAGTTCGATCCGGCGAGATGGATTGACCGCGAATACGAAGAGAGACTTCACAAACACTATGGCCGCAGCGGGTATTGGATGATGTAACTCAGTCGCCGAATCGGTCGGCGGAGAGGTGACTGCAGTCATCCAATGTGCGAATCTTCAGCAACGTTTTCGAGGTCGAGACTAATCCATTTCGAAATGCTTTTTCAAGAATCCAACAGCGTGGTCCCAGCGGTTGTTGTAAAAAAGGCGATCCTTTGTGGTTTCGACCGTGAACATGTCGCATGGAACCTTCAGTTCATCGGCACGTTTTTTTAATTCGAAGCCAAATAAGGGGTGATGGATGCCGTCCATCGCGTTTTGCATTGCGATCTTCGGATCTTTCGATCGCCGGTAATAGAACACCGTGGGCGGATCATCTTCGCTGAGATGAGTGATCGGCGAGCATGCTTGGATCGTCCGGAATTGCTCGTCGTCGATTTTATCAATGTCATCGATCGTATAGCCAAATAGCTGCTGTAATCCGTCGCCCATCCAGGCATCGCCAGGAATGTGTGTTTTGATCCAGCGGTAATCGTACGAGGTTTGTGCATTGAGCAAGATGACGGCGGAAACACGAGTCGACTGACGAAACATGGGATCCGCTGCCATCGGATCCGCGCGGTCGGGGCTGTAGGCAATCCACTGCGCCAGTCCCGCACCTGCGGAACCGCCCCCGATCGAAATGCGTGATCCGTCAATATTCCACTTTTCTGCGTCTTGTCTTAGGAACTGCACCGCATGGGCGCAGTCGTGAAAACAAGCCGGTGCAATCGCATGTTGGCTCAAGCGATAATTGAGCGTCACATAGTGAATGCCGTTCGCGACAAAGGGGCGTGCAAACCGACTTCCTTCCGACTTGTCGCCTCGGCGAAATCCGCCGCCATGAATCCAGATCATGCATGGCGCAGGTTCACTGTCCTCGGTCTCGGCCAAATAGACATCCAGTACATGTCGTTCATGATCGCCGTAGCGTACGTCTTGATGATCGGGTTCTCGCCGTTCTCTTAGTCCACCCCGCGTGGCCGCGGGCCCCTGACGCAGATTGGCTGCCCGCGACTGGAGCGTTTCCATCATCCGCCGGCGGTCCGCACTTCCAATAGCCGGTCCAGGTTGATCGCCCGCTTGTACTCGGAAGTTTTTCAGCTTTTGTGCTGCGTCATCGGAAAGCACCAACACACCGTCGCCATCTTCGTCCAACTGCTCGAACAATCGTTTTGGACCCGTGAACTCGGATCGCGTCAATTTGCCGTCCCCGTTTGCATCGTCTCGCTTCATGCGTGTGGTGAAACGATCGGTGCCGGTTTGTGCGAGCAACATGATTGGCACCCCAAGCGTGCCGAGGATCGCGATTGCAAATCTTGTTGTCACGAGGATGTTCAAAGTTGAAACGAATGGATGGATGGAAAAAGCTTCCAATACCGCGATTGTCTGCAAAAGCGCTGCGACATCCGTGCATATGTTCGTCATGTTGTTAGGTGGACGCGGGGGCCTCTCACCTCTGACTTTGGCGATTCGATGCCCCGGCAGACATTCATTCGCTACGCAAGATTTTTTCCATCTTGCGGCCTTTCGCCAATTCGTCGACTAACTTGTCGAGATATCGGACCTTTTGCGTCACTGGATTCTCGATCTCCTCAACCCGGTAACCACAGATGACACCGGTGATCAGGTGGGCATTGGGGTTGAGCTCTGCTTTCTGGAAAAACTGTTCAAAGTTGACGTTGTCTTTGATCTGTTTCTGCAGCGTCTTTTCGTCAAACCCGGTCAGCCAGTGGATCACTTGATGCAACTCGTCGGTGCTTCGGCCTTTCTTTTCCACCTTGGTGACATAGTGGGGGTAGACCGAAGCAAACGTCATCGTTGCTATCCGTTCATCGTGGTCTTTTGTGCTTTTCATAATGCAGTGCAAAACAAACGTAAAGTCAAATTTGGAATCCGCGAGCTCTAGAACCGAACGTAATGTTTCCAATTGATATGCGTTTCGGTTTCACTGCTGCCACGCGATACGGTCAACGTGGTCGAGGTGCTTTTCGTGGTGACAAGGATCGTGTGAAGTGCGAAAGGCCGTCCCGCGGATTCATCCGAGATCAGCACGGCCCGACCGTCTTTCCATTCAGCTTTCGTCTTGTCGTCCGCTTTGGGGTTGGGCGTCAGTTTCTTCTGATAAAACGCGAGCACCTTTTCGACCGAGTCGTCGGTCGTCATGTTGGTCTTGCACACCATTGACGCGGCCGTTCTCTTGCCATCGGCGTTGACCGTGGGAACGTCCGACATCTCGCTGCCGCTAAGTTTGGATTGGGGGTATTGCCACTGTAAAATTGTCCCCATCAGCGTGAGCGGTTCATCGGCGGTCGCTGTGGTTGTGATTCCGATCCATGCAGCGGCAATCAGTATCGTGGCAATTAATCGCATCAGACAAGGTTTCCAGTTTGTGAAAAGGGTTTCCAGTATTGAAAAGTGTGAAGGGACTTCGCGATGGCGACACCATTCCGGTATGGATGAGTCACTATTGGCGGGTGTCCAGAACACGGCAATCATACCGCAAGCGTACCGGCAAAGGGCGATGTTTGGGCAAATTCAGCCACTCGTCGTCGTGACGGTCGTGCGGCCCTCGCGAGACTACGAATTTCGCAGCCGCACGTGACCTCGCCAGAATTGACCATGGCTGCGCCAGTCCAGATCGTAGGATCGCTGATACGCAAGAATGATTAACGCCGGTTTGCTTTGGGATCAAAAATCCCACTCTCGCCACTATCTTTTGCGAAATAAAACTCCCTTCGTTTCCCGGCGGTTCCCATCGCGACCAATGAAGTGAACGCATAACAAGTCGGTCAAAACGGAAGGGTGATTTGATACGCCCTCTAAGGTTTGGCTCGACCATTCTGAGCACTCGAAGTGATTATGTGGCCCCCTATCTTGGTCTTTGGATGACCACGCCGGAATTCACGGGCCAACCACCTTGCATGCAATAATACAGTGAGTTCAGATTGATGCGTTCTGTGGTGGTATTCCATCGTTGTAGAGCAATGGTCCCCGTGGTTCTCCATCCCTCATGCTCGTTTCATGCGTGAAGTTATTGGGGCAAGGGTGCTGAAAATCTTGCAAGTGAAACCTTAGAAAACGCTAATTTGATGTCCAAACAACTCCACAAGCGACTTTCCACCGATATCCACTTGTTAGGCGATTTGTTGGGAAAGGTGATCCGCCGCCAAGCAGGGGTCAATGCGTTCGAACTGGAAGAACGTTTTCGTGCGTTGTCGAAAGTGCGTCGACACGATCATGACTCGGCGGACGAAGTCGCCATCCGAATCGCCGAGATCGTGGACGTATTGGATTTGCAGCAGATCTGTGAAGTGGCCAGAGCTTTCACGCTCTATTTTCAATTGATCAATGTCGCCGAAGAGCACCATCGCGCCAGGGTGCTGCGAACACGAATCAAAGTGGAGTCGCCAAAACCGATCGCCGAATCGATTCGTGCTGCGATCGCGGAACTGGCCGACGCCGGGGTCGACGAGATGCACATGCAGAACATGTTGCAGGGGCTACATATCGAGCCGGTGTTCACCGCGCATCCCACCGAAGCAAAACGCCGTACCTTGATCTCGAAACTAAAACGGATCGAAGAAGGGCTCCGTCATCTGGATGAGATGAACCTGTTGCCGGCGGATGAAGCACGCGTGAAACAAGGGATGTTATCCGAGATCACCGGGATGTGGCTCACGTCGCAAGCTCGGCAAGCGAAACCGACCGTCACCGACGAAGTAAAAACGGGGCTTTATTATTTCGACCAGACGATTTGGGATGTCGTTCCGAAGATTTATCGCGAGATGGAAGAAGCCCTCGCAGAACATTTTCCCTCGGTGCAACTGCCAAAACGATTTCTGACATTCGGTAGCTGGATCGGCGGCGACCGCGATGGCAATCCGAACGTCACGGCGTTTGTCACCGCGGAAACACTACGGCTGCATCGCGGCATGGCATTGTCGCGACATGGCGAAACCGCGGGTGCGCTGACGCGGACGCTTAGTTTGAGCGAGCAATTGCATACGCCTGCGAAAGAGCTGCTTGAATTGCTCGAACAGGAATTGGCGGGTAACTCGGGACACGTCAAGTTTTTGGCGGAGCAGTATCCGGACGAACCCTATCGCTTGCTGGCCGCGGCGTTAAAAGCGGATTTGAACGATGCTAATCATGACCCCGTCAAATCGCGATTGCTGGAAGACGACAACTCGCCGATGGCCGAACTACGCACGGCTGCGGACCTTTTGAAACCACTGGAGAGCATCGACCTTAGTTTGCGCAACGGACGTACCGATACGATCGCCGACGCTCAGCTAAAAGACGCATTGGTCCAAGCCAACGTCTTTGGCGTCAATGTGGCACGATTGGATATTCGTCAGTTCAGCGATTATCACGACGCGGCATTGGCAGAGATTTTTGCCAAGCTGGAGCTCTCCGCGAACTATCTGGAACTCACTCCAGCGGAACGCGCCGACTTGTTGACGACGCAACTTGCCAGCGACATTCCCGAAATCGGCGAACCGAGCGACTACAGCGAAACAACCGCCGAGTTGTTGCAATTATTCCGGGTCATCGCGCGAGCGGTCGAGCTGTACGGCCCAGAGATGATCGGACCGTATATCATCAGCATGTCCAAGGACGTCGACGACGTACTGGCCGTGTTGCTATTGGCAAAATGGTATGGATTGTGTCAGCGGAGTGATGGCAACCCACAGGCGCTTCCTGCGATCGCACCGTTGTTCGAGACTCGCGACGACTTGAAAAATGCACCGGAGGTCATGACCAAATTGTTCGCTCATCCCGCCTATCGCGAGCATCTCGCAGCCCAGGGGATGGAACAGAACGTGATGATCGGCTATTCCGACAGCAACAAGGACGCTGGCTTTTTGACGGCTACCTGGGAGCTGTATCAGGCGCAGGATCGGCTAACAAAATGCTGTCGCGAGCACGGCGTAGCACTGACCATTTTTCACGGTCGAGGCGGCACCATCGCGCGAGGCGGAGGTCCGGCCAACCGCGCCATCCTGGCCCAGCCGCCGGGGTCCGTCGAAGGACGTATTCGTATCACGGAACAAGGCGAGGTCATTAACGACTATTACTTCCATCCCGAGATTGCGGCTCGTCATTTAGAGCAACTCGTTAGCGCGGTGCTGGTCGCTTCGACGCCGGCTCACAAGCGAAAGGCGACTCCGAAAAAAGCTTGGTTGGACGCGATGGAACAGCTTTCCGCCACGGCGTTTCGCAGCTACCGCGAATTTATCTATGAAACGCCCGCACTGTTACAGTATTGGCAGGAAGCGACTCCGATTAACGAACTGAGTAGCATGCGAATCGGATCGCGTCCGGCGCGGCGGAAAGGGAACGACGTGCTCGCCGGTTTGCGGGCGATCCCGTGGGGATTCAGCTGGATGCAAAGTCGGCACAATCTGCCTGCATGGTATGGCGTCGGTCAAGCGATCGCGGCGTTTGTCGGCAGCGGTGATGATGCGGAGAAAAATTTGGCGTTACTGCAAGAGATGCATCGCCATTGGCCGTTCTTTCGCGCAATGACCGACAACTTGCAGGTCGCGCTTGGCAAGGCGGACATGGGCATTGCTCGCCGCTATGCCGACTTGGTCAGCGATGCGACGGTGCGTGAGGAGATTTATGAGTCGATCAAGGCGGCCTACTCGCTGACCGAGCATTGGGTGTTACGCGTTGCCGGGCAGCGTGCGGTACTGGAGAATCAGCCCACGCTGCAGCGGTCGATCCGACTAAGAAATCCGTACGTCGACCCGCTGAACTTCTTGCAGGTGCGGTTGTTGAAACAGATGCGGCAACAGAGCGGCGGCAGCGAAGATCCTGAACTGCAGCAAGCCTTCTACATCACCATCAACGGCATCGCCGCCGGTTTGAAGAATACCGGTTAAGAGCGATATGGATGGCCATGTGCGTCAAAACCGGCTCGCCCATGGACAATTTCGTCCCTGACTTCCTTCTTCGGGTTTATCGACAATCATGACGTCGTAGGTCAGCCGCTCGGGATCCACACTGGGATCGTCGGCAAAGGCTTTGAAAACATGCGTCAAGAACGCTTCTCTGGTGCGATCTTTCACCGGCACCGCGTTGGGACGCCAACTGTAAAGCGTGCCATACTGTCTCAGGTGTGACCGTTGATGAGGTCGAATTGTCCTCGGATCATAAAATTCGTTGCCCTTGGTGAAGCAGAAACGAAAGTTCAAACCTACGGCGATTTTGTCACGTCGATTATCAATCCATCACACCGACGGCGAGTCGAAGATGGGTCGGTACAACAATGAAATGACGGTACAGTAGCGGATCGACTTGGTCGCGTTACTGGAATCACACGATTCGGTTATCCGATACGACCAGACTCGCTATGTTCCGTTCCACTTCTGAAACAGGGTGCTAACGTCGCCACGTTGCAAGCCAACGGGCCGTACGAGCGAGATCACCGGCACATGCTTTGCGGTCTTCTTCTAGGTACCCGGTACCAATCTTCTAGGTACCCGGTCCCAATCAGGAACCGGCACGATGAAGCCACTTGACTTACCAGCCCAGCGGCACTGACAAGCCCAGCGGCACTTGGCGGCCCAGCAGGAAGAGGTGGGCAAACCTCAAGTGCGTGCCCGTGGTGTGCTCGCCCCTTTTCTGCTCGATGGAATGAATGCCGTGCTCCGCAAAGCGCTGCCGCTGGAGAAGCGGTTGCGTGGGCACACCATCCGCACCTCGGCAACGCCGGGGCGATCGACATCTCGTACCGAGGCGAAATCAACGTCGGGCAACTTTGCCGCGATCACAGAGTTTACACACTCATAGCTAACGGAGATAAAAAATGATTAAGCGAGACGATGAAATCACGCAAGACGCCACCGCACAGTTGAAATGGGACAGTCGCGTCAACGCCGACGACGTTAAGGTGACGGTGCTGGACCGGGTCGTGGTTCTTGAAGGTACCGTACCGACTTTCTGGGCGAAATTGGCGGCGGAAGAGGACTGTGAGTTGGTCAGCGGAGTCCAGCGAGTCGACAACTTGCTTGATGTTCGATGGTCACTCGACAAAGAGCCTCTGGAATCGGACCTCTGTACGAAGGTGGAGCAAGCGCTGGAAGCGAACCCCAACGTCGACGCGATCCGCGTTACCGTGTCCTCGTCCGGCGGCGAGGTTTCGCTAAAAGGATCCGTCGACAGTCTCTGGAGGAAACGACTGATCGAGCATGTTACCAGTGACACAATCGGTGTGCGGCGAGTTGATAACCAACTGACCATCGTGCCAACCGGAGTGATCGAAGACGAGGTAATCTCGTCGCATATTCGTGACGCCATCCGACGCAACATGCTGGTCGAGGCGGATGCGATCGAAGTTCACGTCACCGGAGGAACCGCATCGCTTAGCGGACGCGTGAAGAGCCGAGCCGCTCAACGTGCCGCTCACGACATCGCCATTCACACCTCGGGAGTCCTCGATGTGCAGGACCACCTCGTCGTTGCCGTGTAGGTTAAAAATTAAATTCCCGTGCGGCGTCGCCCAACACCATCTACTTGGGCACGAACCGGGTGGTTGTTATAGCGAGGCGGCGCGAGCCGCCCGGTAATTTCGAATGTAATGCTCGCCGCAACCGGACGGCTCGCGGGCTTTTGATTTAGTGAGCCGCGACGCGTAAGCGGCCGGGTTCCACGCTTTAACCGATGCCTTCCCGTAGCGGACGTCCTGACTTGGCGGACGACATTGAGTATGTTCGAGCACCGACGCTGTTGATTGTGGGTGGCGAGGATCGAACGGTGATCGAGTTAAATCAACAGGCGTTGGGGCGACTGCCTCGCGACGCAAGGTTGGAAATCGTGCCCGGTGCAACGCACCTGTTCTCCGAACCAGGAACGCTCGAACAGGTTTCCGGTTTGGCGAGCCATTGGTTCCAAACCCACTTGCAAACCAAGAGAAAGGCAAATGCAATGTTTCACGATCGCGACGATGCCGGACGCCAACTTACCGCTGCACTATCGACGATGGAATTGTTGGACCCGTTGGTGCTGGGAATACCGCGAGGCGGCATGATTACAGCGGCTGTCATTGCCGATGCGATCGATGCGGAACTGGATGTCGTGCTGGCTCACAAGTTACGGTCGCCATTGCAACCTGAATTGGCATTCGGTGCGTTGGGCGAGGACGGTAGAGTCTATCTGAATCCCCTCGCTCGTGATATCCATGGGCTGACGGAGGACTACTTGGAAGACGAACGAAAGATTCAATTGCATGAAATCCAGCGTCGCCAGAATTTGTTTCGATCCGACCATCCGGCTGCGAAGATTGCGGGTCGCTCGGTCATCCTTACCGACGATGGAGTCGCGACCGGATCGACGATGTTTGCTGCGATCGAGGTTGTTAAAGCACAGCAACCTCATGAGCTGATCGTCGCGGTCCCCGTCACACCGCCCACGACGCTCGGTCGGTTGCAACAGCAATGTGATCGCGTAGTGTTTCTATCCGCCCCCGCCGACTTCATCGCAGTCGCTCAATTTTATGAATCGTTCTTGCCGATCAGCGACCAACAGGTCGTTGACCTATTAAACCGCCATCGGTCTCCCATCCCCAAACATGAGAAGCACCAATCATGAGAAGCACATCAAACGATGACACTTCCAGATCAATCGCATGTCCTGCGGATCGTGCTCGACAGCAAAGACAGCGAGCGGCCCCCCGCCGCGATTAAACATATCGAAGATGACCTGCATCGCTTGCGTAAGCTACCTGCCAAATTTCCCAGTTTCGAACCTGCATATCAGCGTGATTCATTGCCCACATGGAGGTGACTCATCGTTGACCGCAACCTCCAACGGCCTCATGGTAACCTCGGCGAGGGCAACCATCCTAAAGATAGACCACGCGGTCGGCCATCGCACCAATGGACACGTTGTGGGTAATCACGGCCGTCAATGTGCCAAGTTCTTGTTTGATCCGTGCACTCGCATTGAGCACATCGTGATGCCTGCAACCGGCAAGATGTCGACCACAGACGCGAGCGTAAAATCAGTGCGAGAGGTCACGCCAACGATGCGGTTTTGCAAGGAACGCAAATCAAGCACGGTCAATATCTCGGTGAATGGCCCTGCGAAAAGATTGCCTCCGCACCGCTTTGGTATTGCTCAACGAGCTTCCGAATCGGTTCGATCGTCGACTTATCCACAAAGTCAAATCCTTCGCATTCCTGCTTGCTGGCTTCGGGGTCGGGGTTGCGCCATGCACCGATTCGAAGAATCAGTCTTGTCCACCAACTGAGTTTCTTTGGCTCTAACCTTCCCCGCAGAGCAACATGATCCATTTGGGTGATCAATTGCTGGGGCAAGCAGCTCGCAATCCAGCCATCAAGTTTGGGGCCAGCCGGGGCGCCCGACACTGTAAACAGCATGACTGGCTTGTTCTCGATGCTGCTCCAATTTGATTTCACCCATTTGTGAATTGTCAACTTGTAAATAATCACTGAACTGCCAAGTACGAGGAAGTCATACTTTGACGGATCCGCGTTTCGATCTTTTACATTAAAGACTGGCAACCCGGTCGCTTCGCTAATCCAGTTCGCATACTGCTCGGTGCTGCCGTACTGACCCGAGAAAAAGATTGCACCGTTCATTTTGAATCCCCTTTTCTAACGGACAGGTACGAACCAAAGAGAAGCGGCATTTGTCATGCCGGCAAGCTTCATCGATTTCGCGAACAATCAAGAAGGTTGCGTTGAAAACGTACCGGGTCTGTGGCACGAGCGGATTGACTTCCCTCGCATTCTCGCGATGGATTGCGACGCGGATCCGAGACACGCCGCCGGCATGTGCGTCATCGCGCACAACTTTGGAATGTTGGCCCTATGCGGACGACCAGTGCCTGGTGACATTCATCCTGCAGCACGCTTCGCAAAAAAAATTGCTCAGCCGAGACTGATGTGCGAGCGTTTCCGTCCAAGTCTGCCTACTTAAACGAATGGCGAACTCCACTGATTGGCCCGCTCCACTGATTGGCCCGCTCCACTGATTGG
>TARA_R110002073_G_scaffold148335_2_pt1 | contig 18518 bp, 19 predicted proteins | sample TARA_R110002073 | Tara Oceans TARA_R110002073 (sample SAMEA4397174) | marine metagenome | biome: Polar Biome; feature: [DCM] deep chlorophyll maximum layer (ENVO:01000326); material: water (ENVO:00002006), including particulate matter (ENVO:01000060) such as... | depth 40 m
CAAGCAATAAAAGAAATACAAGAATAAAACAATAAATAATAATGAGCACGTTTTCAATATTTTTAATCCTTATCGTTATCGTAGCGTTCCTATTAGTAGTAGTAGTAATGGTACAAAACCCAAAAGGTGGCGGATTATCATCTTCGTTTGGAGGAGGTGGTACACAACAATTAGGTGGTGTTAAAAAAACCTCAGACTTTTTAGACAAAAGTACTTGGGCTTTAGCAACTTTATTAATTGCTTTAATTTTACTCTCGAATGTAGCAATTGATGGTGGAAATACAACTACTGAATCTAAAGCTTTAGACCAAGATGCCACAACATCTCAACAAGCTCTTCCAGCTGCAAGTTCAACAGTAAATGACACTCCTGTTAACGAAGTAAGCAACGATAGTAACTAATAATTATGTTATACCTAAAACAAAAAATGCCAACTTAAAAAGTTGGCATTTTTTGTTACTGAAAGTTTGTCAGTCAAATTTCATTGGCACAATTTTGGAACAACGCTTTAGCGTTAATATTAATCATTAATTTAAAAACACATAAAAAATGGCTTTAAACATTAAACCATTAGCAGATAGAGTTCTAATAGAACCATTAGAAGCTGAAACTACTACAGCTTCAGGAATTATTATTCCAGATAACGCAAAAGAAAAACCACAAAAAGGCAATGTTGTTGCTGTTGGAACAGGAACAAAAGATGAACCTTTAACCGTAAAAGTTGGGAACACTGTACTATACGGAAAATATGCAGGAACCGAACTTAAACTTGATGGCAAAGACTATTTAATTATGCGGGAAAGCGATATTCTTGCTATTGTGTAACAACATCTAAATTCCAAAAAAAACAAATTCCAAAAACTTTCATTTAAACTATTAATTCCAAAATTGGAATTTAGTATTTGAATTTTGAGAGTTAAAATTTTAAATAAAATTTATAATTATGGCAAAAGATATAAAATTCGATATTGAAGCACGCGACGGTTTAAAACGTGGTGTTGATGCATTAGCAAATGCAGTAAAAGTAACCTTAGGTCCTAAAGGACGCAATGTAATTATTAGTAAAAGCTTTGGTGCTCCACAAGTTACTAAAGATGGCGTAACGGTTGCTAAAGAAATAGAATTAGAAGAAGCGCTTGAAAATATGGGAGCACAAATGGTTAAAGAAGTCGCTTCAAAAACCAACGATTTAGCAGGTGACGGAACAACAACTGCAACAGTATTAGCTCAAGCTATTGTGAAAGAAGGTTTAAAAAACGTTGCTGCTGGCGCCAATCCAATGGATTTAAAACGTGGTATCGACAAAGCTGTTGGAGCGATTGTTGCCGACTTAGAAAAACAATCTAAACAAGTTGGTAATTCTTCAGAAAAAATTAAACAAGTTGCTGCAATTTCAGCTAATAACGATGATACTATTGGCGATTTAATAGCCAAAGCTTTTGGTAAAGTAGGTAAAGAAGGCGTTATTACTGTTGAAGAAGCAAAAGGCATGGAAACTTATGTTGACGTAGTAGAAGGCATGCAGTTTGACAGAGGGTATTTATCTCCATACTTTGTTACTGATGCAGATAAAATGATTGCCGATTTAGAAAACCCTTATATTTTATTATTCGATAAAAAGATTTCTAATCTTCAAGAAATTCTTCCAATATTAGAACCAGTAGCACAATCTGGTCGCCCATTATTAATTATTGCTGAAGACGTTGATGGTCAAGCCTTGGCTACATTAGTAGTAAACAAATTACGTGGAGGTTTAAAAATCGCTGCTGTAAAAGCTCCAGGATTTGGCGACAGACGTAAGGCAATGCTTGAAGACATCGCTATTTTATCTGGTGGTACAGTAATTTCTGAAGAAAGAGGATTTTCGTTAGAAAATGCCGATTTAAGTATGTTAGGTACTGCCGAAACCGTAACAGTTGACAAAGACAATACAACTATTGTAAATGGCGCTGGAAAAGCTAGCGATATTAAAGCTAGAGTCAACCAAATTAAAGCCCAAATTGAAACTACCACAAGTGATTACGACAAAGAAAAACTACAAGAGCGTTTAGCTAAATTAGCTGGTGGTGTTGCTGTACTTTATGTTGGCGCAGCTAGTGAAGTTGAAATGAAAGAGAAAAAAGATCGTGTGGATGATGCATTACACGCAACAAGAGCTGCTGTTGAAGAAGGTATAGTCGCAGGTGGAGGCGTTGCTTTAGTAAGAGCAAAATCTGTTTTGGAAAAAATTACCACTGAAAATCTTGATGAAGTTACCGGAATACAAATTGTAGCTCGCGCTATAGAATCGCCTTTACGTACCATTGTAGAAAATGCAGGTGGCGAAGGTAGCGTTGTTGTAGCGAAAGTAATGGAAGGCAAAAAAGATTTTGGTTTTGATGCGAAGACTGAAACGTATGTCGATATGCTTAAAGCAGGAATTATCGACCCTAAAAAAGTAACCCGAATTGCTCTTGAAAATGCAGCTTCAGTAGCTGGAATGATTTTAACTACCGAGTGTGCTTTAGTAGATATTAAAGAAGATACACCTGCAATGCCTCCAATGGGAGGAGGCGGAATGCCAGGAATGATGTAATGGCGAAAATAGCCTTTAATAAACATAAAGAAGCTGTCTAAAAAGTGTCATTCTGAATAAAAATGAAGAATCTCTTAAAAATTAAAATGTTGATTTATATATTATTGAGATTTTTCGACTAAGCTCAAAATGACAATAAAAGCACTTTTTAGACAGCCTCTTTTATTTTAAACATAACTTAAAACTTAATCGTGGGTTTCATCATGGTCTTCATCATTATCATCATGCTCACCTTCAACTTTTTTCATATCCATTTTACAAACAGGACACTTTCCTGGTTTGTCATAAGTTTTACCGTCTTGACAACCCATTGAACATTGGTAAACATCGTTCATAGCCATATCAGCTTTATCTGCTGCATGGTCTTCATGCATTTCGACCTCTTCACTGGTTTCTTTGTTTTCTCCTTTACAAGACACTAAAACCACACTTACACTAAACATAAGCGTTAACACTACTAATATCTTTTTCATATTTAATAATTTATTGGTGTTGTTATTCATTTTTATACTTTGCCTTTATTCAAGCAAATTAGTTCAACAAAGGTATTAAAAATAGAACATCGCGTTTAACAAAAACATTAACGCTTAATTTTATTATAGTAAAACGCTGGTAATAAAACCACTAAAATTAATGGCTGAATTAAAAACCGTCTAATATTAAAGAACAAATAGTAGTCTTCTTGCCTTGGATTAATTACAAAATACAGGAATGCTGCCAATAAAAACACATAAGAAAACACATAAATTAATCCAGCAAATTTAATAATGCTTTTATCTTTAAAGACCATGTATAAAATCACTAACGAAATTGTTGAGTTCAATACATACCTCAAGGTTGTAAAAAACACGAGTTTTAAAGTTTCTCGCCTCGGTGAGTCTATATACAAGTAGTCGTTCTCAAAAAACTGCAAGTAAGGATCGTAAAATAAGTAATCTTCAAAATATCTAATTAATGCTAGTAACAACACCAAACCTAAAACCAATATGTATCTGCTCCATTTATGCATCTCGTTTCTTTAAGCTTGCATAACGGTTTACCCAAACCATCCATAACAAAAAAACCATGCCATAGATAATTAATGGGAAAATGATGCTATGCAAAATATTGCGTCGCCAAGGGTAATGGAATAACCCAATAGATAATACAACTATACGAAGCAAATTAACTGCGTAAATCAATACACTTCCTGCCAACAAATAAATAATTGTTGGCTTTAATCGTCCTGAGAATGCAATAATAAACGATACAAACAAAATAATAACACTTACTGAGTTACAACCCTCTATAACTCTAGCAACATATTTATTATTGATAATTAATTTCATAGATGGTTCGTTAGGATGCGCTTCGATTGAAGCATCATAACCAAGTGAATCTAAAAGCGACTCACTTTGCTTCGCAGTTAGGTTGGTGATGTAATCTGGATAAAATTTTGTCCCATCGGAATAGTCTAAATACAGCTTATAAGCCATAGATAAAACAGCATATACCAACACAAATGTTAGAATGAATTTTATAACCGATTTATATTTAACTAAAAGTGTTTGCAAATTAATTTGAATTTTAAATACTTTTACAAAAAATTACTTCATGGAATTCAAAACTCTAAAACCAAAAGTAACCGAAATTGTTGCAAACACCAATGAAACTATTGAAAATCGGTTGTACGACATCTGCAAACTGTTGGAAACCAACATTGGTTATTACAATTGGGTTGGATTTTACTTTAGAAATGGCAACAAAGAGGAGTTAAAACTTGGGCCTTATGTTGGCGAACCTACAGACCATACAATTATCCCTTTTGGAAAGGGTATTTGCGGTCAAGTAGCTGTGAGTAACGAAAATTTTGTAGTGCCAGATGTGGCAGCTCAAGACAATTACATAGCGTGTAGCATTACTGTTAAAGCCGAAATCGTTGTGCCTATTTTTGTCAATGGCAAAAATATTGGACAAATAGATATTGACTCAAATACTCCTGACCCTTTCACTGAAGCAGATGAACGTTTTTTGGAGTTTGTTTGTGCTAAAGTATCTTCAATCCTCTAGCTAATTCCAATAACCAAACACTAAATTCCAAATTTTAATATGAGTTCTTTTGGTATTTGGGATTTAGAAATTGGAATTTAAAAATGTTGTTAACAACTCCTGTTTTTAGTTAAAAAGTCGATAGAGATTTTACCAATAAAACTATACAGATTCATTATTTTTGATGGCTTATTAATACTATGATAATGAGCGACAACAAAACCATTAAATCTGCACTTATTTCCGTTTTTAGTAAAGACGGTTTAGCACCAATTGTAAACAAATTAAACGAGCAAGGCGTTACCATTTATTCTACTGGTGGCACACAAAAATTCATTAACGATTTAGGGATTGATGTTGTTCCTGCTGAAGACATTACGTCTTATCCTTCAATTTTAGGAGGTCGTGTGAAAACCTTGCACCCAAAAATATTTGGTGGCATTTTAAATCGCCAAGACAATGCTCAAGATGTTGCAGAATTGCTTGAGTTTGAAATTCCACAGATTGATTGTGTTATTGTTGATTTATATCCATTTGAAAAAACAGTAGCTTCAAGCGCAAGCAACCAAGATATTATTGAAAAAATTGATATTGGTGGTATTTCTCTTATTCGTGCGGCAGCCAAAAATTATAAAGATGTTATTTGTGTCTCTTCAGTTGATGATTATCAAGAGTTTTTAGACTTGATTTCTAAAAATAATGGTTCAACCACCGAAGCAAACAGAAAACATTTTGCAGCAAAATCGTTTAATGTGTCGTCACATTATGATACTGCTATTTTTAACTACTTCAATAAAAACCATGAGATTGCATCATTAAAATTTAGTGAGACTAAAGGACAAGTGTTACGTTATGGTGAAAATCCGCACCAAAAAGGATTTTTCTTTGGCGATTTTGAAGCCATGTTCGATAAACTCCATGGTAAAGAATTAAGTTATAATAACCTTTTAGATGTTGATGCAGCTGTAAATTTAATGAACGAATTTAAAGGCGAAGCACCTACTTTTGCTATTTTAAAACACAACAACGCTTGTGGTTTAGCGCAAAGAGAGTCTATTCATCAAGCATATGTTGATGCTTTAGCTGGCGACCCAGTTTCAGCGTTTGGTGGTATTTTAATCAGCAATACTGAAATTGATACATCTACAGCAAACGAAATTCATAAACTATTTTGTGAAGTGGTCATTGCACCTTCCTTTTCTGCAGAAGCACTTGAAATTCTAAAAGGAAAAAAGAACCGAATTCTTTTAATTCAAAAAGATGTTGAGTTACCAGAAACAACGGTTAGAACTTGTTTAAATGGTGCTTTGGTTCAGTTTAGAGATAATATCACAGATTCTCGCGATATGCTTTCAACAGCTACAAATAATTCTCCTTCTGAAAGCGAACTTGAAGATTTACTGTTTGCTTCAAAACTATGTAAACATACTAAGTCTAATACTATTGTGCTTGCAAAAAACAAGCAGTTATGTGCAAGTGGCACAGGACAAACTAGTCGCGTAGATGCTTTAAACCAAGCCATTCATAAAGCTCAATCGTTTAATTTCGATTTAAAAGGTGCTGTTATGGCAAGTGATGCATTTTTCCCATTTCCTGATTGTGTTGAAATTGCAAACAATGCAGGAATTACTGCAGTTATTCAACCTGGAGGCTCCATAAAAGACCAATTAAGCATTGACTATTGTAACGACAATAATATGGCAATGGTAATGACAGGAACCAGGCATTTTAAACACTAAAACAAAAGCGCTTTTTAAAAAATCTATTTATCAAATTGTAACGTATATTTTTAGTACATTTACAATCAATCAGAACTTAATATTAACGACCCTCAGATAATTTACGATAGCACATGGGATTTTTTGATTTCTTAACCGAAGAAATTGCAATAGATTTAGGAACAGCAAACACACTTATTATTCACAACGACAAAGTTGTTGTAGATAGTCCATCAATAGTAGCAAGAGACCGAATTTCAGGCAAAATAATAGCAGTTGGAAAAGAAGCCAACTTAATGCAAGGAAAAACACACGAAAACATTAAAACAATTAGACCATTAAAAGATGGTGTGATTGCAGATTTTGATGCCAGTGAGCAAATGATTAGTATGTTCATTAAAAATATTCCTGCACTAAAGAAAAAGCTATTTTCTCCAGCACTTCGTATGGTTGTTTGTATTCCATCAGGAATTACCGAAGTTGAAATGCGAGCTGTAAAAGAATCCTGTGAACGTGTAAATGGTAAAGAAGTGTATTTAATTCACGAACCAATGGCAGCAGCTATTGGTATTGGTGTCGATATTATGCAACCTAAAGGAAATATGATTGTTGATATTGGTGGTGGAACAACAGAAATTGCTGTAATCGCCTTAGGTGGCATTGTGTGTGACAAATCGGTAAAAGTTGCAGGCGATGTGTTTACAAACGACATTATTTACTACATGCGAACTCAGCATAACTTGTATGTTGGAGATAGAACTGCTGAAAAAATTAAAATACAAATTGGTGCTGCAACCGAAGATCTAGAATTGCCACCAGAAGAAATGAGCGTGCAAGGGCGTGATTTGCTAACTGGAAAACCTAAGCAAGTTCAAATATCGTATCGCGAAATTGCAAAAGCTCTTGATAAGTCTATTTTGAGAGTAGAAGATTCGGTAATGGAAACACTATCGCAAACACCTCCCGAATTAGCAGCCGATATTTACAATACAGGTATATATCTTGCAGGAGGAGGCTCTATGCTTAGAGGATTGGACAAGCGTTTATCTCAAAAAACAGATTTACCTGTATATATTGCCGAAGACCCATTAAGAGCAGTTGTAAGAGGAACTGGAATTGTACTAAAAAATCTTCCTAAGTTTAAAAGCGTATTGATTAAATAGAGCATAACTCATGCAACAGATTATAAATTTTATAATAAAAAACAAAACCTTTCTTTTGTTTTTGTTACTGTTTTCTATGTCGTTGTTTTTTACGTTTCAATCACATTCTTACCACAAAAGTAAATTCATTAACTCAGCCAATTTTTTAACAGGTGGTGTGTACGAGTCTTTTAATAATATTAGTGGCTACTTTGGTTTAAAAAAGGAAAACAAAATACTCCTTGAAGAAAACAACAGACTTAAATCGATATTAATTAATGCAAAAACTGGTGAGTTGAAAGATGTATATATTGATTCTTCAATTTTAAATGAAAATTATAAATACACAGCTGCTCTAGTTTCTAAAAATAGTTATTCATTAACCAATAATTACCTAACCATAAATAAAGGCGAAAAAGACAGTATTAAAGAAGAACTTGGTGTTATAACATCTAAAGGAATTATAGGAATTATAGATAAAACCTCAAAAAACTATAGTAGAGTTAGGTCTATTTTAAATTCAAATATTGGTATTAATGCACAGCTTAAAAAAACCAACCACTTTGGTATATTAAGTTGGAATGGCAAATCACCATATATAGTGCAACTAACCGACCTGCCAAAACAAGCACCTGTTGTTGTTGGAGACACTATTACAACTGGAGGGCTTTCCACTATTTTCCCTAAAGGCATCCCAATTGGAACTGTGGCGTCTTTTAAAACAGATGAAACCGAAAATTATTTTGTAATAGATGTCGCTTTATTTAACGATATGACTAATGTTGGTCATGTATATATCATCGAAAACTTAGACGCAACCCAAATATCTAATTTAAATAATTTGGATGAATAATACCATATCTATAAATATCGTTCGTTTTATTTTATTGGCTTTGGTTCAGGTTTTGGTGCTTAACCATATTAATTTTTTAGGCTATATAAATCCCTATTTATATATTTTATTTATCATCTTATTTCCTATTAAAAACAACAGGATGTTGTTTATATTTTTAGCTTTTTTATTAGGATTAACTATAGATTTATTTACCGACTCGGGAGGTATCCACGCTGCTGCAAGTGTTACAATAGCATATATACGTCCAATTGTTTTAAAATTTTCTTTTGGTGCTGTGTACGAACATCAAACCATAAAATTTAGCAATACAGATATTGGACAAAGGTTAACGTATTTTTTAATAATGATACTTATACATCATCTTATTTTATTTAGCTTAGAAATTTTTAACACCTCGAAAATAATTTTAATCTTAAAAAAAACGTTATTCTCTAGTATCTTTACTTTAATACTTTGCTTATTAACAACCATTTTATTCAGTAGAAAAACTAAATGAGAAAATTATTACTCTTTTCTATAATTGTTTTAGTGGGAATCACTTTTATAGCAAGACTCTTCTATCTTCAAATATACACAGGTAAAGCGTATAATATTTATGAAGACAATGCCATAAGAAAAGTGTTTTATTATCCTAAACGAGGGTATGTGTATGATCGAAATGGCGAGTTACTTGTTGCCAATCAACCTTCGTATGATGTGATGATTATTCCACGTGAAGTTGAACCTTTGGATACTTTAGAATTTGCTTCGCTACTTAAAATAACAAAAGAAGACTTTAAAACTAAATATAAAAGAGCTTATAGATATTCACCTAGGTTGCCATCGCCATTTGTGCCACAGTTGTCTAAAAAAGATTATGCCGTCCTTCAAGAAAAAATGTGGAAATACAAAGGGTTTTATATTCAAAAACGTTCATTAAGAGATTATCAAACCACTATTGGAGCTAATGTATTAGGGTTTATTGCCGAGGCCAACCAAAAAGAAATCGATGCTGATGGTTTCTATAAAATGGGTGACCTCATTGGGAAACAAGGCATAGAAAAATCTTATGAAAATGAATTACGTGGCATAAAAGGTGTAAAGTTTATTCAAAAAAACAGGTTTAACAGAGACATTGGCCCTTACGATGATGGGAAACAAGATACAATTCCAACTCCTGGAAAAGATATTACGGTTTCCATTGACGCAAAATTGCAAGCTTATGGCGAACTTCTAATGCAAAACAAAGTTGGAGGTATCGTTGCTATAGAGCCAAGTAGTGGCGAAATTTTAAGCTTAGTTTCTGCACCAACTTATAATCCAAATTTGCTGGTTGGTAGAGAACGTTCACGTAATTATACAAAATTAAACAACGATTCTATTCACTTACCACTAATTGATAAAGGATTACTACGTATGCACGAACCTGGTTCTCCTTTTAAAGCTTTGATAGCTTTGGTTGGTTTACAAGAAGGTGTAATAACCGAAAACACAACGGTAACTTGTAATAATGGTTACGTATATGGAAGGAATGGACGAAAAATGGCTTGCCATTGTGGTGGTGGTGTTAGAAATTTAAACTCTGGCATTGCACATTCTTGCAATACATATTTTGCAACAGCTTATAGAAAAACCATTGAAAAATATGATGATGCTTCCTATGCCATGGACGTTTGGAGCAGTCATATAAAAAGCTTTGGTCTTGGTAATTATTTAGGATACGACCTTACCATTGGTAAAAAAGGCAATATTCCAGATGGTGCTTATTATGACAAATGGTATCCCGATTTTAAATGGCAAGCAACCACAACATTATCAAATGCCATTGGACAAGGTGAAATTTTGGTAACTCCAATTCAGCTCGCAAACATGACAGCTGCTATTGCCAATAGAGGTTATTATTATACACCACACATTATAAAGTCCATTGAAGGAAAAAAAATTGATACAGCCTATACAACCAAGCGCAATACAACAATTGACAAGCGTCATTTTGAACCAGTAATTGAAGGCTTATTTGATGTTTACAATAAAGGAACTGCAAGTTTTTTACAAATTCCAGATATAGAAATTTGTGGAAAAACAGGTACTGCTGAAAATTTCACTAAAATTGATAGTGTACGGACTCAGCTTACAGACCACTCGATTTTTATTGCGTTTGCACCAAAAGATAATCCAAAAATAGCAATAGCTGTGTTAGTTGAAAATGGGTATTTTGGTGCGCGTTTCGCTGGGCGAATTGCTAGTTTGATGATTGAAAAATACATTAAAGGCGACATTACAAGAACAGACTTAGAAAAATGGGTCATGGAACATACTTTAGAACATGAATACGACAAACCTACTTCTGGAAAACCTTTTGGAATAAACGCAAACTCACAATTGATGTCGGTAAAAGATTATGAACTTAAAAAAAAGAAAGCAAAAACCATCCAAAACGATATAGATGAGTTTAAATAGAACTCGAAATTTTAAATTCGATTGGATAACCATAGTACTTTTTTTATTATTGGTTGGTTTTGGTTGGCTAAACATTGTTTCTGCGTCATCTTCAGGAGAAATCACCTCCTTTTTTGATCTTGATGAACGTTATGGAAGGCAATTGGTTTTCATAGTATTTACATTTGTATTAATTATTCTTGTTTTAAGTATTGAAGCCAAGTTTTATGAGCGTTTTGCAAGTATTATCTATTTAATATCAATACTATCGTTAATTGGTGTTTTTATATTTGGAAAAACAATAAATGGAGCCACCTCTTGGTACAACATTGGAGGGTTCACTTTGCAACCAAGTGAGTTTGCTAAGTTTGCCACCGCTTTGGCTGTTGCAAAATACATAAGTGATCTTCAAACCAATATAAAAAATGTCAAGGATCAACTAAAAACGGCATTGGTTATTTTTGTGCCTGCATTTTTGATTTTACTTCAAAATGATGCTGGAAGTACTATTGTTTATGCAGCTTTCTTTTTTGTTTTCTATAGAGAAGGTATTCCTCAAATATATTTGTTATTGGTTTTGAGTATTGTTGTCTTATCGGTTTCAGCTTTAAAATTTTCGGTACTACCAACTGCTCTAGGAGTTTCGATTTTGGTTTTACTACATCACTTTTTTATTAAAAAGAAGAGGGGGTCAATCATACAACCTATTGTAATTACACTTCTAAGTATCGCTTTTAGTTTTGGGGTTCATTTTTTTTATAATACTATTTTGCAACCTCATCAGCAGGATAGAATTAGTTTATGGCTGCGTTTAGAAAAAGACCCCGAAAAGCTGGAACAAATGAAGCGTACCATTTTATATAACCTCAATGAATCTGAAAAAGCCATAAGCTCAGGAGGTCTTACAGGAAAAGGGTTTATGGAAGGTACTCGTACCATAGGTAAATTTGTTCCTGAACAAGATACCGATTATATTTTTAGTACGGTTGGAGAAGAATGGGGATTTTTAGGTAGTAGCTTGGTGGTTATTTTATTTGTTCTTCTACTTATTAGGATATTGCACCTTGCAGAGTTGCAAAAATCACAATTTAGCAGAGTTTATGGTTATAGTGTTGCCTCAATACTATTTCTGCATTTTATGATAAATGTTGGAATGGTTATGGGTTTGATACCAACCATTGGGATTCCGTTACCGTTTTTTAGTGCTGGTGGCTCAGGGCTTTGGGGCTTTACAATTTTGCTGTTTATTTTTATAAAACTTGATTCTAATAGAATAAACGAGTGGTAACTAAGCTGCCATTTCTTTAAGAGCCTTTACAAATACATCTAATTCGTTGGTTGTAGTAAACACATTTGGCGTAATTCTACAGCCTTTTACATTGGCGTAATCTATAGCAACTGTAAATATGTTGTATTCGTCCATTAGTCGTTTTGCCAATTCGGAAGGTTTAATACTTTTAATACCAACATTGGCAATACCGCAGGCTCTTTGAGAATCTTCTGGAGTATTTACTACAATATCTTTATAATTACGTACTTTAGATGTCCAATATTCTTGTAGATATCGTAAGCGTGCTTCTTTTCGCTCAGCACCTAACATATTATAATAATCAATGGCATTTTCAATACTCAAATCATGATACACTGGTAAAGTACCTGTATGATTAAGTCTCGAAATATCTCCAGGCTCTCTTTGGTGCTCTGCAAATATTGGCCACAACGTATTTATATGTTTATCTTTTACATATAACATACCAACTCCCAACGGAACTGCTAACCATTTATGTAAACTGGAGCCATAATAATCGCACTCCAAATCTTCAATATTAAATTTAAAGTGTCCAACACAATGTGCACCATCAACCATTACTTGAACACCTTTTCTATGTGCCATTTGTGATATTTTTTTAACTGGTAAAATATGTCCAGTAATGTTAATCATGTGGCATACCATTAATAGCTTTGTTTTTGATGTAATTGCATTGGCATAAAGTTCTACAATTTCTTCATCAGACTTTGGATGGTTTGGAACAGATACTACTTTGTTTACACTACCAAACCGCTTAGCTACCTGCTCGAACATCATTTGCATGGCTCCATAATCTTGCTGTGCGTAAACTGCTTCATCACCTTTTTTCCAGTTCATCCCTTTAATTACCATATCGAGTGATTCGGTGGTGTTTCTAGTGATAATCACATTTTTAGCAGTACTCCCAAGTAAGTTTCCAAGCTTTTCGGCCATTCGTTTTTTATTATCCCATTGCACTGTTCGCATGTAATAGGAGCCTTGATAATTTACTCTATTTATATGTTCATGAAGCGCATTAAGGGTTGGTGTAGGAATGATGTTGTAATAGCCACTTTCCAAGTTAATATACTCTGGTTTTAGCTTATAATCGCTTCTTACTTTTAGCCAAAAATCTTCATTTATAGATAACTCTTTAGCCGATGTTGAAGCTATTTCTTCTAGGCAAGAATGCAACACACTCCCATATAATGGTGTTGCCAAAGTGGCTAAGGATATTTTTTTAATAAAGTCCCTTTTATCCATGTTAGTGGTTTGCTTAAAGGTACTTAAATCTAATTAAATTGGAAAATCATTATCTTTCATAAATCAAACTAACCTTTGTTTAACAACATAGTAGTTGTTATAAAAACAAAGCAAACAGAAAAGTATCACAAAAGTAATTATCTTTTTTTAGGTTTTCCTCCTACTTCTTTAGCTCCAATTTTTCAGCAAAATAATCGCAAAAATCTTTCATGGTTGCTGTCATTTTTTCGTCTTGTGTTGCACGATTAAACGTGTCACTCATTGCCACTAAGGTTTGGTGAAAAAACTGTTTCATTTCGTCAACAGGCATGTCTTTGGTCCACAAATCTATACGCAAGGTTTCTTTCGTTTTATTATCCCAAACCGATAGTAACATTGCTTTTGCTTCTTCATTAGTAATGCCACCATCTTGTGCAGACCAGGTAAGTTTTTCAGGAATTCTATTGTCATCTAATTCTACGTTCAACTCAATTTTAGATGTATGTGTATGTGCCATTATTTTCGTGGTTTATATTTTGATTTATTAAAAATATCCTCAGGATTCATGTTTAAAATTTCTTGAAGCGTTGCATCATTATTTTTAGCATATGCTCTTACAATTTGCCAACCAATATACTGCCCTAAACGTCCAGGAGATTCTCCATCCAACTCTAAATTAAACTTAGAAAAAGGCGCAGGATTAATAAATCTTGCTGGCAATTTATTATCGGTACTAAACAGCATTTCGTTTTCTATAAAATGTTGCCAAATGTTTTCTTCGTTAATAGCTGCCCATTCTAATTGCTCTTTGGTGTAGCCTATTTTTATTTCGTCAAGCGTTTCTGGAAGCATTACATCTTTAAAATAAAGTGTCTTACCAAAATATATCATTTCGTCCAAAAGTGTTTTTCGCTTTGGTTGGTATATAAATTTTTCGGCATAACTAAAAGCCAAATCAGGAACTATTTGGTCTTTATCCATGTTTAATTTAATATAGTCGTATATATCGTAATAAAAATCATGACTTGCTCCTAAATACGTGTCTAAAGCAATAAGTGTAATAGAATCGGTTACAATCACTTTATTTCTGTAATCTACATCATTGGTAACTGTAATTATTCTTGGTGTTCTAAACTCTTTAAAGTAGTATTTTAGGTGTTGGTAAAAGCTGTAAATATCATCTTCGGTGTCTTTAAAATCTCCATGGATTTTATCGACCTCATTATTCAATTGCTGTTGCAAGGTGTCATTCATCCTATTAATCCAAACCGAGTCATTATAGCGCTTCGAAAACATAAAAGGATAGGTTTGCTTTAATTCTGGTAACGAAGACTCATTGGCATTAGCAAACAATCTATCAAATCTTTCAACAGCGATGTCTATATCTATAGTTGCAATTTCTTTTTCAACTTTTGACTCATTATTGCAGGACATAAAAACAAATGTAACGAGTAAAATAATGAGGAATCTTTTCATAAAACTAGGGATATCAAACTTAAACGACATTAATTTTTATTAATTATTCTATTGGTTTATTTTTGTTGGACAAAGGTACTATTCTTTACACAAAAAACCTTATCAAAATGAATACTGAAAAAGTAACTCAACATATTGTAAAATGGCTAAAAGATTATGCTGAAAACGCTAATGTTAATGGATTTGTTGTTGGTATTTCTGGTGGTATTGATTCTGCGGTCACTTCTACATTATGCGCTGAAACTGGTTTACAGGTTTTGTGTGTTGAAATGCCCATTCATCAAGCGAAAAGCCATGTTAGCAGAGGACAAGAACACATCGCTCAACTTAAAGAACGATATACGAATGTGTTTGATATTAAAGTTGATTTAACACCAGTTTTTGAAGAATTTAAAACCGAAGTATCGTTAGACGGAAAACAAGCAACTGTCGAAATGGCATTGGCAAACACCAGAGCTAGATTACGAATGACAACACTTTATTACCACGCAGGTTTGCTAGGTTTATTAGTTGCAGGAACAGGAAATAAAGTTGAAGATTTTGGTGTTGGTTTTTATACAAAATATGGTGATGGTGGAGTAGATTTAAGTCCGATTGCCGATTTGGTTAAATCGGAAGTGTATCAATTAGGTACCTTCTTAAAAGTACCTGAATCTATTATGAAAGCTGCCCCAAGTGATGGCCTGTTTGGAGATGCTCGCAGTGATGAAGATCAAATTGGTGCTAATTACGATGAATTGGAATGGGCGATGAAAATGGATGAACAAGGAAAAATAATTGAAAATTTTGAAGGACGAAAAAAAGAAGTATTTAAAATCTTTAAGCGTTATAATTCAGCCAATAAACACAAAATGATTCCAATTCCAATTTGTGAAATCCCAATAGAATTAAAGCAATCGAAAGAAAATTAATACACAAAATAAGGAATTCTGCCTTTTTTTTTGTAAATTTATTATCTCTCCATTTTTGACATAAAGCTTAATCTTACTTAAGTGATGTTTCCCTAATTACTAATTTTTAAAAACACTAATCATGATTAAGGTATTGGTTGCAGATCATCATCCTATCATTAGAACTGGCTTAAAAATGCTTTTCGAGAATTCACCCGATATTCAGGTGGTAGGAAGTGTTACCACTGGAAAAGAATTATTTGACTTTGTTGGAAAGGACAATGTAGATGTTGTTCTTTCTGAAATTGATTTACCGGAATTAAATGGAATTACTGCACTAAGAACACTAAAAAAAGAATACAGCGACGTAAAAGTTATTATGTTTAGTATTCATCCTGAAGAAATTTATGCAGTTAGCACCATTAAAGCAGGTGCTTCTGGATATTTAACTAAAACCGTAAGTACACAAACCATTAAAGATGCTATTTTAAAAGTATATAATGGTGGTATTTATATTAGTAACAATCTAGCACAACGTTTGGCTTTTGACGAACGTGGCAATAAACCAAGTAGGCTTTACAAAAAACTATCGACACGCGAAATTGAAGTTTTAAAACTTCTCTCATCTGGAAGACGAAATAAGGAAATTGCCAAAGAATTGGATATTAATGAGAAAACCGTAAGTACTTACAAAGCGCGTCTAATGAAAAAACTAAATGTCACTAATTTAGTTGATTTAGTAAATCAGGCGAGGCATTTAGATATCGGGTAATTACAACACTCGGTTAAGTTTTCGGGAGAGTAACATTTTTAGGTTAGAGTAATTCATAACATCTTCTAAAACCGATTTGGAATTTGAAGGGTTTTCTATGGTCTCTTGTTTAAAGTCACCAACTTTTTGGTCTATTAAGTAACAACGTAAACTTAAAATAGTTTCGCTCACTAATTGTCCAATACTGTGTGTTTTGGCTTTTGGATAAATGTTTTTACGCTCCCAATCGTGTAGGTTATAACGTTCGTCGTTCATTAAAATGTGCGAGATTTCGTTGGCTATATGCGGTTCTACTTTATTTACAAAACTCTCTAAGGCAAATTCGGGGTTTTGGTTTAAGGTGTCTATTAATACATAGTATAATTCTCTAAAATTATCATTAGTAAACTCCATTTCATCTTCTTGTAAATCTAAGTAGATTTTCTCGAACACTTTTGCTTGATGCACCACAGGCTCCAAGCCTAAATCGCCTTCGTCATTTTCTTTTAGTACCAAATCTTCAAACTCTTCAGTTCTATTTCCGTAAAGCAATAAAGCTTCAATTATTTTTCGTTCTAATTCATATTGTACATTAACTTGTTTAGCAGTTGTTTGCGGTTTTACTACTTCAAAAGCTTTTTGTTCTTTTTTATATGATTTATTGGCTTCCTGAAGTTCTTTTTTGCTAATTTGAGCTAAGGTACTAAAAAGCACCTCTTCACTAATATCCATAATTCTAGCACATTCTTGTACGTAGATTTCTTTTTGGATACGGTCTGGAATTTTAGAAATACTTGTAACCATATCTCTAATTAAAGCTGCTTTTTTAACAGGATCGTTTTTTGCTTCTTCCATGAGCAAAGAGGCTTTATAGGCAATAAAGTCTTTTGCGTTGGTTTTAAGGTATTCGGCTAATTCCTCAGTGGTATTTTGTTTTGCAAAACTGTCTGGGTCTTCGCCTTCGGGAAAAGTGCATACCTTAACATTCATACCTTGTTCAAGTATCAAATCAATGCCTCTTAAAGAGGCTCTAATTCCTGCTGCATCGCCATCAAACAAGACTGTAATATTCTTTGTAAGGCGGTTAATCAGTCTTATTTGGTCAGATGATAATGCTGTTCCAGATGAAGATACCACATTGGTAATGCCCTTTTGGTAAAACTGGATCACATCAGTATAGCCTTCAACCAAATAGCAATTATCTTCTTTGGCAATACTTTGTTTAGCAAAATAAATACCATAGAGCACCTTACTTTTATGGTAAATATCGCTTTCTGGCGAGTTTAAATATTTGGCTGCTTTTTTATTGATGCCTAAAATACGACCACCAAAACCTAATATCCTTCCAGACATACTATGTATTGGAAACATGACTCGCCCTTTAAATCGGTCAAATTGCTTTTCTTCTTTAACAATTGTAAGCCCTGTTTTTTCTAAATAATTGAGTTGATATCCTTGTTTAATGGCCTCATCGGTAAAGGCTTGCCACTCATCTAAGGCATAACCAAGCTGAAATCTTTTAATAATATCATCGGTAAAACCACGTTCCTTAAAATAGCTCAAGCCAATAGATTTGCCAATATCTGTTTTATGCATGATGTTTTGAAAATATGTATTGGCAAATTCACTTACCAAATACATACTTTCGCGTTCGCTAGCTTCTTCTTTTTGTTCGTTGGTCTGTTTGGTTTCCTCAACTTCAATATTGTACTTTTTAGCTAAATACTTAATAGCCTCAGGATAGGTAAAGTGCTCGTGTTCCATTAAAAACGAAACGACAGTCCCTCCTTTTCCACTAGAAAAATCTTTCCATATCTGTTTTACTGGAGACACCATAAAACTTGGTGAGCGTTCTTCACTAAAAGGGCTTAGGCCTTTAAAGTTACTTCCAGATTTTTTTAAGTTTACAAAATCGCCAATAACCTCCTCTACACGAGCAGTTTCAAATACTTTATCTATAGTGGATTTTGTTATCAAATTTCTTGTTTAAAATGAATCCTGCTTTTACAGGAATAACAATGTAAATGTAATATAATCCATTTGCATTTAAAATAGTTGGGTTTATTATTTGTAAATAAAAGAGGCTATCTAAAAAGTGCTTTTGTTGTCATTTTGAGCTTAGTCGAAAAATCTC
>TARA_R110002073_G_scaffold11758_8_pt1 | contig 18507 bp, 18 predicted proteins | sample TARA_R110002073 | Tara Oceans TARA_R110002073 (sample SAMEA4397174) | marine metagenome | biome: Polar Biome; feature: [DCM] deep chlorophyll maximum layer (ENVO:01000326); material: water (ENVO:00002006), including particulate matter (ENVO:01000060) such as... | depth 40 m
ACTTTGCCGTGGTCGCGACAGTGCAGGGTTTACGCGACCTGCTGGAGAAGAAAAAAGGCAATGTACTGTTTGTCTCGTCCAACTCCGCGCCCATGATCCCCAGTGATGATGTGTACGTCGCCTCCTGTCTTGCCGGCGACGAGGATGCGGCCTGCAGCGACATTGAGGACCGGGACGGGCACACCGCCTACGCGGGCTCCAAGCGCGCACTCACCCTGTGGATGCGCCGGCACGTGGTGGAGTATGCCGCCGCTGGCGTGCGTTTGAATGCGGTGGCACCCGGTATCACCATGACACCGCTCACCGAGCGCGTTTACGCCGATGCCGAGTTGGGTAGCGTGATGAAAGAGTTTGGTGATTCGGTACCGGTGGGCAGGACCGCGCAGCCCGCCGATATTGCCAATGTCATGCGATTCATGTTGAGTGACGCAGCGAGCTATGTGTGCGGTTCAATATTTTTCGTCGATGGCGGTTCTGACGCAATGCTGCGCCCGGACGATTTCTAGCGCCTGGCGTGATCCGCGTTGCCGCGAAATCACGCTCCTGCAGGGCCTGGTGTTATTCAGACCGGCTGGAACCGCTGTGCGCCGAGGTGATGGATGCTGCGATCACGTCGCTGAGTTGGTAGAGTAAGTCGCTGTACGCAGCAGCCACCTTTGCGGCCTCGCTGGTACCTGCCGGTAGTGGCGACTGCAATTTGCTGATGCGGCGCTGTATCGTCTCTGAGCTGTCCGGGCGGTAGACCAGCCATTCCGCGGCAAGAGACACCTGCTGATCGGTAGCTTCCAACTGCAAGAGATTGACTTTGACGCCATACTGCGGCGCGCGCTTGGGATGCCACGGGAAGTACTGCACATCCTGGGTGTCCAGTAGTCCCGTCAGGTTCAGCACTATCACCCTTTGGATGCCGTCGACCAGCGGTTCCGCCCACAGGTCCAGGTTGGCCACCTGCAGGGAATTGCCCGCGCGGCTGTACACCATGCTTTTACGGTTCAGGTATTCGGGGACGACGATCGGCCCCACACCCACTGAAGGTGACTCACCCGCCGCGACCGGGAAATCATGCGCGGTGAGCAGGTAGTAGTTGTTGGCGGGGCTGCTGCCGCAACCCGAGAGCAGCAATGCCAGTGCAAGCACCGGGGCCAGTGACAGGATTTTCTTGGTCATCATTCGTCTCCGCTCTTGCCCCGAATCAATGACTCGGGTTGTGCTTCCAATGTGTTTGCCAGCGATTGCAATGACCGGCCAGCACGGGTCATTTCCTGCAGTGCCAAATTCAATTGGTACAGCGTGGCTGAATCTGGCGATACCAGCCCATCTATGCCAGACATGCCCTGCTCGAACGCGGTGATCGCACTGTTGAGTGTTTCCAGGTTGCCCTCGACAAGCGCCGCGAGCTTGGGTAATTGGGTGTTTGCCGCGGCCACGGTCACGGCTGTCTCATCCAGTACCGTGTTCAGCTTGGGGCCGGTGCTTGCCAACTGTTCCCGCATCTGCGTGCTCAGCTCGCGCACGGAATCGAGTGTGTTTGTCAGGTGTGCCGGCAGGTTCTGGAATTCCTGGCTGCTGACCATGGTATTGACGCCGTTGCTGATGCTTTCCAGTTCATCGGTGAGCTTGGAGATATCGAGGTCCTGCAGTTTTTTGGTAATGCGCTCCAGATCGGTGGGAACGGTGGGAAGCTGCAGATACGGCGAATCGATGTCAACCAGGTTGAGCGCGCTCTGCGGATAAAAATCAAGTTCGATATACAGCAAACCGGTGAGCAGGCTCTGGCTGTTGAGCTGCGCGCGCATGCCGCGGGAGATCAGCTCCTCGGTGAGATCGACATCTGCAATGCCTTTGCGGTGGATATTCTGCGCATCAAAATTTGCTTCAACCTGCATGATGACATTGGTTTTCGCCGAGTCCAGAATCAGGTCGATATCAGTGACCTCGCCGACCTTCACCCCGCGAAGCGCTAGCGGTGCGCCGATATTGAGCCCTTTCACCGAGCCGTCAAACACCATAACGACCTTCTCTTTTTTGCCAAAGCCGGACCCCAGCAGGAACAGCAGGGTGGCGAGGAGTATGAGGCTGGCGCCGATAACAAAGGCCCCAATGGCGACGGTTTGTTGTTTTTCACTCATGGCTTGTCCTCAATGTCGGCTGCAGCACTGCGGGTCAGGAATTGCCTCACTACCGGGACGGTACTGTGCTCGCGCAGATCTGCCGGATCGCCATAGGCGATCATGGTATGGGTGATGTTATCCAGATACACCGAATTGTTCGCGATCGCAAAAATACTGGGCAGCTCGTGGGTGACGATGACTACTGTGGCACCCATGGACTCCTTGATCTGTACAATGAGTTCATCCAGCAGGCGCGAACTGATCGGGTCCAGCCCGGCTGAGGGCTCATCGAAAAACAGGATGTCCGGATCCAGCGCTATCGCGCGGGCCAGCGCGGCACGCTTACGCATGCCACCGCTGATTTCTGACGGATAGTAAGTCTGGTAACCGGCCAGGCCAACCAGAGCCAGTTTGTAGGCGACAATATCCCTGATCTCGGCCGCTGTGTAACGGGTGTAGAGCTCCAGCGGGAGGGTGATATTCTCCGCCAGGGTCATGGCGCTGAACAGGCCGCCGGATTGATAGGTGATGCCCCAGCGCTGTCGCATCGCGCCCTGTTGATTCTCGCTGGCCTGAAAGAAACTGTTGCCGCTGTACAGGATATCCCCGCGACTGGGCCGCAGCAGCCCCAGCATATGTTTCAGCAGTGTGCTTTTGCCGCAGCCGCTGCCACCCATGATCACGAAAATGTCTCCCTGGTTGACAACGAAATTGAGGTCGCGTTGGATCACGGATGCACCGTAAGCCATGGTGAGGTCGCGGACTTCAATCTGGGGCGGCTGCGGGCTGTCGTCGGTCATACGTTCAAATGCTGGAAAATAATATTGATCGCCGCGTCCGCGACAATCAGGTAGACAATGGCGGTAACCACGGCGTTCGTCGCGGCCTGGCCCACAGCGGCGGAACTCCTGCCGGAATTGATACCGGCACGGCATCCGGCGACGGCGATCAGCACGGCGAACACCAGCGCCTTCAACAGGCCGACAGCGATATGGGAAAAGCTCAGTGCGGTCTCGCCCTGGATCATGTACTGAACAGGTGCGATACCCATGCCGCCGGCCACGATTCCGCCGCCGATGATGCCCAGTAAGTTGGCGTACATGGTCAGCAGCGGCATGATGACAATCAGCGCCAGCATGCGTGGCAACACCAGAAACTCGACCGGGGAAATCCCCATCGTGGTGATGGCATCGATTTCCTCGTTGGTCTGCATGGTGCCGAGTTGAGCGGCGTACGCGGCACCGGTGCGGCCGGCCATGACCACTGCGGTCATCAATACGCCCATTTCCCGCAGCATACCGATAACCACCAGGTTGGCGACGTAGATTTCTGCGCCAAACTGCTTCAACTGCACCGCTCCCAGGTACGCCAGGATCATGCCGACCAGTACGCTGGTCAGGGAGATAATGCCAAACGCGTGTGGCCCGGCCTGATAGCAGAAATTCATGAAGTCAACGAAGCGCGTATTGGCCTTGCCGCGCATGAGTCGTGCCAGGGCGACCGTGACCTCGCCCGTGAAGGCCAGCGACTCCCGCAGATGTTCCCAGGCCTCGCGCAGCAGTCGCTGGGGTTCAAGCTGTGATAGCCAGGTTGTGCTCTGCTGCTGGGCCTGCTTGTGTGGTTCCACCGCCGTGGCCACTGCGAGCAGTTGCTCGATTCCGCGGGGCATGTTGCGGGTCTCAAATACGGTACCCTGTGCCCTGCAGGAGTCGTGGCATTGCAGCAGGAAGCTCATCAGCATTGAATCCCAGTCCCCCAGTGCTGAGCCGTCTGCTGTCAGGTGGGTCAGGTGACGACTGGCGAGCTCAGCCTGCAGGCTGCTGAAGCTCGCGGGGTGCTGCCCCTGCTTCCAATCCCCGGAAAGTACCAGTGCCGCGGAATCCTGTTCTTCTTCTTGGAATGTGTAGTCAGGTAGCTGTGAGCTCATGGAGCATCGCTGGTCAGTCTGTTGCAAAGCATTCAGTCTACCGGCTGCTTCGGGCAAATACCATGCGTTACTGAAATGGCGCGGGCGGGCGACTTGCGTCGATGATATCGTACGCCTTCTGGTAGATGTCCACGATCGGGGTCTGGTTGCCGACTTCCCTGCGTCTGGCGATCATTGTGATCGGAAACAGGTAGTTGTCGCCGTCCCGGTAACGCAGCGCGCGACTGCGTCCCTCGCGGTCCTCATAGATTACCCAGTGCATGTCCAGGTCGGCTGCCAGCAGGTCGCCCATTATGACGCCCATGGCCTGTAGCTCCCGCACCTGATCAGATCGCACCAACTGCTGGTCCAGCAGCGTTTGCAGCAGGTCGAGGTCGCGATCGCGATCGCCACTGAACTGTCGGCCGAGATTGATTGCCGCCAGATCCTGCAACAGCTGTCGCTGCTGCGCCATGAATTGCAAGTCCAGTTTTGTTGGCTCACTGATGCGAACCGGTTGCTCTGCCAGGCCCGGGATAGACGCCCACCCGGTGCAGAGCAACAACGCAATGCCAACCATCTTTCTAACCGTCATAATGCCTCCTTCCTGAAAAGGTGTGTTGCTGGGGCAGTATCGCCTCATCGTTCATTTTAACCTACAAGGTTGTTATCCTGCCGCTGTCATGGATAATGGCGGGCTTTCCCCCGGCGAGCGCGGGTGACCGGCTTGCGCCCCAAGACTCAAGATGCGGAGACAGTCAATGATTACCGGCAGTATTGTCGCTCTGGTTACCCCCATGCTTGCCGATGGCAGTGTCGACTGGGTTGCACTGGAACGGCTTCTGAATCTGCACATCGAAGCGGGTACCGCAGCGATCGGCGCCGTCGGCACCACGGGGGAGAGCGCCACGCTCAACGTCCGTGAGCACTGTGATGTGATCAGGTTTTGTGTCCAGCACTGCGCCGGGCGTATTCCCGTGGTCGCCGGTACTGGCGCAAATTCCACCTGGGAGGCGATTGAATTGACCGAGGCTGCCGCTGCTGCGGGCGCCGATGCCTGCCTGCTGGTGACGCCCTATTACAACCGTCCCACGCAACGCGGCCTGTATGAACATTTCAAGGCGATCAATGACGCAGTGGTCGTGCCGCAAATACTTTACAATGTCCCCGCGCGCACAGCGGTCGACATGAGCAACGACACCGTGCTCCGCCTGGCCGAGTTGGAGAATATTGTCGGCATCAAGGATGCCACTGGCGATCGTGAGCGCGGGGTGGATTTGATCCAGCGCAGTGGTGACGCGCTCGCTGTTTACTCCGGCGATGACGCCACAGCGATGGAATTAATACTCGCCGGCGGCAATGGCAATATCTCGGTAACGGCCAATGTGGCGCCCGCGCTGATGGCGCAACTTTGTGCACTGGCGCTGGCGGGAGACCGGGTCGGGGCAGAGGCGATAAACAATCGCCTGACGCCGCTGAACAAGGCGCTGTTTCTGGAGCCGAACCCGATTCCTGTCAAGTGGGCACTGTGCCAGCGCGGCCTGATCGGGGAGGGGATTCGCCTGCCCCTGACGACCCTGGATGAGCGTTATCATGCCCAGGTTATTGATGCCCTTGAGTCTGCAGGAGTTTGATGGTTATGCGAAACAATGTCGTGCAAATTGCGCTGGTCTGCTCCCTGGTGTTCTCGACCTCGGGATGCGGCTATATTTTTGGCGATGAAGGCGTGTTTCGCGACCGCTCTGAAGACTACAAATCGGCACCGGAAACACCGCCGATTACAGTGCCCGCAGGCATGGATAGCGTGCCGCTGCGTGAGATCTATGTTATTCCGCCGGTAGAGGATAAATTCCTGTCGCAGGGGGAGTTTGAAGTGCCCAGGCCGACGCCACTCTCTGCTGGCGCGGGTGCCGATGTGGTTCGCATCCAGAAACTGGGCGACGCCAGTTGGGCGCTGATCGGCATTGCTCCCGGACAGGTGTGGCCGCAGGTGCGCAATTTCATGTCGGCCTCCGGGATGCAGGTCGCGCGCGCCGATGCCCAGGCCGGCATCATGGAAACCAACTGGTTGACCGTGGAAGGTGAGCCGCTGGCGAGCCGATTCCGCTTTCGCATAGAGCAGGGTGTTCAGCGCGGCACCAGTGAACTGCATGTATTGCAGATGCAGCAGACAGGCGGGAGCACTGTCTGGCCCGAGAAATCCGATGACCCCGCGCAGGCGGCAGAAATGCTCAGAGCCGTTGCGCAATTCATGGCTGACAGCGCCGATTCGGCGCCGGTCTCCATGATCGCGGAGCAGGGTATCAGTGCCGGCGGCAGAATCTCTATGCTGGAAACACCCGACGGCACCAGCTATCTGCAGCTCGAACTGCCTTATGATCGCGCCTGGGCCTCACTGGGCCGCGCGTTGGAGGAAGCCTCATTCCAAATAACGGACAAGGATCGCAGCAGCGGCACCTACTACGTGCTTTTCACCGGTGAAGCCGAGGCAAAGGAACAGGGCTGGTGGGGTTCACTGTGGAACAGCGACGACGACAAACCCATGGTCGGGGAGGCATTTGTTGTCACGGTGGAAACGCTATCGAAAGATGCAGTGAGCATCCACCTGCGGCCGCAGGATGGGAGCTTCCCCTTTGATAATCGCGATGGCCAGCAATTGCTGTCGATGATCAAGGGCAATATTGACTGAGCGCTAATGGCAGGGTCGGAGTACTAGCAAGTGCAATTCGCTTCCCTGGGTTCCGGCAGCAAGGGCAACGCCACGCTGGTTCGAACCGGCGATACGCTGGTAATGATCGACTGCGGCTTCTCCGTGCGAGAGACCGTCCGCCGTCTGGCGCGCCTTAACATCGATCCTCGGCAACTGGATGCCATACTCGTTACCCACGAGCACTCGGATCACAGCAGCGGCGTCGCCGCGCTGTCCCGCAAATTCCAGATACCTGTCTACCTGACCCACGGTACCTACAGCACCGGCCGCTGTGATGGCGGTTACCAGCAGCGCCTGTTTAACTGCGAGGACACGGTGGTTATCGGTGAGCTGTCCATCAAGGCGGTGGCTGTGCCCCATGATGCAGTGGAACCTTGCCAGTACCGGCTCAGCTGTGGTGAGCACACACTGGGCGTGCTCACTGATCTGGGCAGTGTCACGCCTCATGTCATCGACAATTTCCGCAGCTGCCAGAGCCTGTTGCTGGAATTCAATCACGATCTCCCGATGCTGATGGAGGGCCCATACCCTGCGCACCTGAAGCGCCGTGTCGGAGGCGATTGGGGGCACCTCAACAACCAGCAGGCGGCCGACCTGCTGCGGCAAATCGATGGCGCGCAGTTGCGTCATGTGGTGGTGGCCCATATCAGTGAAAAGAACAATAGCCGGTTGCAGGCCGAGAGCGCCCTGCTGTCGGTGCTGGACAGCCTCGACAGGGTGATTTTTGCGGAGCAATCCGGTGGGTTTGACTGGCTTGACCTGGCCGCAACCTGACACCGCGCGTCTCGCGCTGCGACCGTGCCTTTTTGCCAGAACTGTGAATTCCTTCTCGTTCCTGCAGGCTAATGTCGAGCCGGGCTTCTCTGCCAACACAGCTTGCGTTAGCCTGCGTCATCGCGCTTTTTCAGGTGGTATATAAGAAGGCTGCAATGTCATTGGCAGTGCTTTGGCAGAATAATGGTTGTCACCTGAGCGAGGCTGCCCGGGCGTGGACACTGGAGTTTGGGGTTGCCGGAAAGATCCAGGTGGCGCAGTGAGGGCAATTGGCCGAGCGGCACCGGGTCGATAACCTCGTTGTCGTCAAGGTAGACGGCCTCCAGCCGTGTGAGGGTGGCGAGTTCGACCAGGTTGCGTACCTTGTTGGCCGACAATCGCAACACGGTGAGACCGCTGAATGTAGAGAGGCCCTCAAGGCTTTCGATACCCGCGAAACTGCAGTCGAGTGTGGTCAGCTGTGGCGCACCGGTGATGACGCCATCATTGATGGCCTGCTCGAGGCAGCTGTTCAATCCCGGGTCGGGCACGGTGAAGTCGCTGAACAGGGGTTTGGGCGCGTAGACAACCTTGTCATTCACCTTGACGTCATAGCCCTGGCAGGCGCTGAGCAGGAAACACGCTGAAACAATGGACAGGCAAACCAGACGGTGGGGCATGACAGGTGCTCCTTCTTGACCATGGAACCACGAAATGTGACGGGATCGAATCGCTCAGACGTGGCTAGCACGCCAACAGACCCCTATAATGCCAGTAGTCGTGATCTACTTCACTACAACTTTCAGTCCATGGAGGCCTATTTCAGCATGCCAAGTTCCAGTGACAAAGGTGGGTCAGGGCAACTGGCCGGCGAGGGGAAGGGTGCGGGCGATAACACTGAGACGGCCAATGCCATCAGTATTGTCCAGCGCGGCAATCTCAAGGCGCTGGAGACTACGCTGCGCAGGCAGTGGCGAATGGGTCAAAATATCGTGTTGTGCTGGAGTTCTGATCAGCGCGGTGTGCTGGTTATTTTCGTGCCGCACTATTTTCTGGGCAACTACTGCGCCGACGGTGAAATCTCCGCCGAGGAGAGCAAGGCCAACGAGGCCTTCATTCGTGAGTTGATTTCGGGCGAGCGACGCAAAACGCGCGAGGACCTGTTCGCCATCAGTGCACGCCTGGATGTCTCCCCGACGTTTATCAAACTTGACTCGGCGCTGTCCGAGGAGCCCCAGGTGCTGGAAGCCGTCGAAAATGTCATCAAGCGCTACGGTCTCAGTTATGTCGAGAACAGGGCTGTTATCCTGTTCGACATCGTCGACTTCTCGCTCTACACGCCGTTCGAGCAGGCGAGCCAGCTGAACAGTCTGTCCTACTCGATGAACTCTGCCTACAACAAATTGCTGTCCCAGGGCATTGAAATCAATTTTGCGCGCACCACCACGGGCGATGGCTACTACGTCTGGAATCGCGATTTCAGCCCCAGTGCCAACCAGGACCTGTTCGTCTTCATGCTGCTCGTTGTGGCCGATAACACCGTGGCCCAGGTGGCATCCAAAGGGCATACCGTGCCGGTTATTCGCACCGGTTATCACATTGCCGGGCACTACGAGTTATACCAGGCCGAGGGCGTCAACCCCTCGGTGTTCAGTTACATTGTTGGCGATGTCACTATCGATCTGGCGCGAATGCTTGATCTGGCGCAGCCGAACCAGGTGCTGATCGGGGATTTCCACTGTGAACCTGCGCGATGGGGGTCCAGTACGGTCAAATCCATTAGTGCGGTGTCTGCGGTTACGTTCGTCAATGCCTGCAGCCGCATGCTGCCGGCACTGGAAGGTATCCTGCTATCCGGCAAGAGCATTGATGCAATCTCCTGCAGTCTGACGGAAGGTCTGGATGGCGACGGCGAGCTGCGGCCACGGCGTTTTCGCATCGTCGATAAACACGGGATGTCGCGCTGTGCCTACAACCTGCAGATTGAAATTGACCTGGCTGGCAGGAAGTTGTCGCTGGGCCTGGACCAGAAGGAATTGCCGTGCCGTCCTGCGACGAAGCCGAATGACAGCCATTCCGAGAAGTCCATCGAGGCGGCGCCGAGCGCGGAAGAGTTGTTTGACGATTTGGCCGGTATGCTCAAGAAAACCGTCACCAAGACCATTACCGAGGACTGAGCTCTAGATATGGGTAAATTTCAGCGAGCGGGCCACATGGATGTCAGTAATACGGTAGATGTGTCAGATCCGGAGAGGGTCGCCGATGCCGTTACCGATATCCTGGTGGCGCTCTACCCGGGGTTTGACCTGTCACCGCTGACAGTGCTGTTCCGTGATTTCAGGCGGTTGTACAGTGGCTCCTATCCCGGTTACCGTGCCTGTGATGTCCGCTATCACAATGCCCAGCATGTGCTCGATGTGACACTGGCAATGGCGCGCCTGCTGGACGGTTACGAGCGCGGTTGCAGCCCTGGTGAAGGGCTGGGTGCGAAAATGGCGTTGACAGGTATCGCTGCTGCGTTATTCCACGATTCCGGTTACATCCGGCGAACACACGACAGTCGCCATAAGAATGGCGCGGCGTACACGCGCGTCCACGTCACCCGCGGCATTCGATTCGTCAGTGACTATCTGCCGCGTGTCGGCCTGGATTACATGGTCGGTCCCTGTTCGCGGATAATGCATTTTACCGGCTACGAGGTGGACCCGCGTGAAGTGATGGTGGCAAACGAACAGGAACACCTGCTCGGAAAACTGTTGGGCACCGCGGATCTGATCGCGCAAATGGCCGATGTCGAGTATGTGCAAAAGTGTCGCGATTTTCTCTACGAGGAATTTACCGCCGGCGGTCTCGCCGGCGAAGGCAGTGAAGCCGGTTACAAGGGCGCTGTATACCGCTCCCCTGAACAGCTGTTGGACCAGACACCAGAGTTCATGCGGTCCGCGATTAGTGTACGTCTCGACGGTTATTTCAACAGCGTGCATCGCTATGCCGCCGACCACTTCGAGGGACGTCACCTGTATATGGATGCGATCCAGGAAAATTGTCGCATCCTGCTGGCAATGCTGGCGCGTGACAGAAACTGATGCTCGTCGTCTCCCCCCATGCACTCCTCATCCGGGCAGTTTGAGCTGGCGCTGCTGCCAGCCACGACCGCTGACAAGGACTATGCGGCCTCACTGGCACAGCAACTCGGCTTGCCTGCGCTGGCCGCAGGTATCGACCCGGTAGACTGCAGCGCAGTCGACGCCCTGCTGATTGTCGAAGACCGGATACTGCGCCTGCAGCAAACCGGGCGTGGGGCGCCCGGGGCCGTTGTCGTGAACTTTGGTAGTGCCGGGATGCGCCATCGCCGCAATGCGGGTGCCCGTGAATTACTGGGCAGGGCCGTCGGATTGCAGAAGAAATCCACTCTGCGGGTGCTGGATGCGACGGCAGGGTTGGGCACTGACGCCTTTGTGCTTGCCGATATGGGATGCGAGGTGCTGCTCTGCGAGCGCGAGCCGGTGATTGCGCAACTGTTGAGCAGCGGCTTGGATGCCGCCGCTGGCAGTGCTGACCCCTGGTTGAGGGGCGTTGTGGCGCGGATGCAGTTCTGTCCCGGCGATGCGCGAGAAGTGTCACAGCGGCAAATACAACAGGAGATCGACGTGATCTACCTCGACCCGATGTTTCCGCCGCGGCGTAAAAGTGCTGCGGTGAAAAAGACCATGGCGCTGTTCCAGCGCCTGTTACACGGTGCCATCGCCCCCCAGGATGCAGATGCGCTGTTGCTGTGGGCGCTACAGCAAGGTGCGGCCCGGGTAGTGGTGAAGCGCCCTGCCAAAGCGCCCGCTCTCGCCGCGCAGTCGGCATCGCATACTATCAGCGGCAAGTCCGTGCGTTATGATGTCTACGTGCAGCGCGCTCTGGAGTGACCAACAACTGTCGCCGCTCGCGTTGCGGTCGACGCCAGTGACGATCCTGGCCGCGACGGCTCGCTATTTCTAACCATTACCGGGAGATTTCATGTCCAGACAAAAAGTAACAGCGTTGGTCACCGGCGCATCCTCAGGGCTGGGTGCCGAGTTCTGCCGTCAGTTGGCGGCGCGCTGTGACGTCATCATCGCGGTAGCAAGACGCAGGGAGCGCCTCCTCGCGCTGGCCGAAGAGCTGGCCGGGACGGTGGAAGTGCACTGCCTGGAGGCTGATCTGGAGAGCATCGAGGGTGTGGCCAGAACGATGGAGGCGATACGCCAGCAAGGGCCGGTAACTATCCTGGTCAACAATGCCGGGTTTGGTGCGCTGGGAGATTTCGATTCGCTGCCCATTGAAGGCCAGCGCTCGATGATCAACCTGCATATCGATACCAGCGTCACACTGTGCCGGGCGGCGATACCGTTCATGCGCGAGGCCGGTGGCGGTACGATTGTCAACGTCTCCTCGCTGGCCGCTTTCGTATCCGGCGAGGGTATGTCGGTGTACGGTGCCTCCAAGGTGTTTCTCAACTACTACTCGCAGGCGCTGCAGGTTGAACTGGCCGCCAGTGGTATAGAGGTGCAGGCGCTATGTCCAGGTTTTACCCACACAGAGTTTCACGACTCCATGACAAAAGAGAGCTTTGATCGGGACCGGATTCCAGAGCAGATGTGGATGTCTGCAGAGGCCGTGGTGGCGGCGAGTCTCGATGCACTGGGTTCAGGGCGAGTGCTGGTGGTGCCCTCCGAGCGTAACCAGAACATTGCCCGACGCGGCTTGCAGCAGCAACTAGACAGTGTGCAATAGCAGGCGCGTCATCACTCCCTTGTAGATCGCTGCCAGCCGCGGCAGGTCGGCGGCGATGACGTGTTCATTCAGCTTGTGGATGCTCGCATTGACCGGGCCAATCTCCACCAGCTGTGCACCTGTCGGCGCGATAAAGCGACCGTCCGAGGTGCCGCCTGCCGTTGAGAGCTCGGGGGCGTGGCCGGTGATGTCATCGATCGCTGCGATTGCGGCATCGACCAGCGCGCCACTGGAGGTCAGGAAAGGTTGACCGCTGAGCTGCCAGTCGATGACGTAATCCAGCGCGTGTTGCTGCAGAATGTTTTCCGTGCGTTCCTGCAGTTCGAGGTGTGTGACCTCGGTAGAGAAACGAAAATTGAACACCACCTGCAACTCGCCGGGAATGACATTGGTGGCGCCGGTACCGCCGTTGATATTCGAAATCTGCATCGAGGTGGGTGGAAAAAAGTCGTTGCCCTCGTCCCATACCTCGGACGCCAGCGCGTGCAATGCGGGGAGCGCGCGATGGATGGGGTTGTCGGCCAGGTGAGGGTAGGCGATGTGTCCCTGAACGCCGCGGATTGTCAAGGTGGCACCAAGCGATCCGCGCCGGCCATTCTTGATCACATCACCCAGTGAGTGTGAACTGGACGGTTCGCCCACCACACACCAGTCGATAGAGATATCCTGCGCCCGCAGGTAATCGAGCACCTTGACGGTACCATCGATGGCCGGGCCCTCCTCATCTGACGTGATCAGGAAACCAATGCGCCCCGCGTGGTTCGGCTGTTCCGCCACGAATTCCTCGCAGGCCACCAGCATCGCCGCGAGGCTGCCCTTCATATCAGCGCTGCCGCGGCCGTAGAGCAAGCCGTCGCGCACAGTGGGCTCGAACGGCGGTGAGTCCCATTGCGCCAGGGGACCGGTGGGGACAACATCCGTGTGCCCGGCAAAGACCAGCAGCGGCCCCTGTTCTCCGCGCTGCGCCCAGAAATTGCTCACCGCGCCAAACGGCAGCTCGGTACAGCTGAATCCCAGCGCGCGCAGGCGTTCCATCATGAGCGCCTGGGTACCGGCATCCTCGGGCGTTACCGAGGCGCAGCGAATCAGGTCGCAACAGAGTTCCAGTGTTTTTTCCACGTCGTTTACTCGCTGTTGACGTCAGTTGTGTGCGTGCAATTCCTTGTTAAGTTCCACTGCACTGCGATTGGTCAGGCACTCAACGGCGCCGGTGCTGGAGTTGCGGCGGAACAGCAGGTCGGACTTGCCGGCCAGGTCGCGGGCCTTGGCGGTTTCCGCTGGCATGCCGTCGGCGTCCAATAAGGTGACTTTGGTACCGGCAGTGACAAACAGGCCGGCTTCCACGGTGCAGCGATCACCGAGCGGAATACCAATACCGGCGTTGGCGCCGATCAGGCATTTTTCTCCCACCGAGATGACGATATTCCCACCGCCTGACAGCGTACCGATGGTCGAGCATCCGCCCCCCAGGTCCGAGCCGGTGCCGACCATGACACCCGCGGAGATTCTCCCCTCTATCATGCCAGGGCCCTCGGTGCCGGCATTAAAATTGACGAACCCCTCATGCATGATGGTGGTGCCCTCGCCCAGGTAGGCACCCAGACGCACGCGCGCTGTGTGGGCGATACGTACGCCACCGGGAACCACGTAGTTGGTCATTTTCGGGAATTTGTCCACGCAACTGACCTCCAGTACGTCGCCACGCAGTCGTGCAGCTAGCTGCCGTGCAGGTAACTCCTCAAGATCTATCGCTCCCTCGTTGGTCCAGGCGACATTGGGCAGTGCGCCGAACAATCCGTCGAGGTTGGTGCCGTGCGGTTTCACCAGGCGGTGCGACAGCAGATGCAGTTTCAGGTAAGCCTCGGGCACATTGCCCGGCGGCAGGTCGCTGCCGAGGAACACGGCCACCACAGGCCGGTCACTGTCGAGTAACTGTGCGGCGAGCTGCGCCTGTGTCTCCTCACCTGCAGCGGCGAGCGCCGCCTGCATTGCCGCCAGCTCATCGCGGCTCAGTGCCCGGTTGTTGTCACAATCATCCAACACTGTCGCCAGTGCCTGTGAGGGCTGCGATAGGGGTTGGGGAAAAAATACTTCCAGCCAGTTTCCCTCGCTGTTGCGGGTGCCTATACCCAGGCCAAAGGCAAATGCGCCATCTGTCATACGATCTCCAGTCTGAGGTCCACCCCTTCAGAGGGTGTGTGCATTAAAAATTTTAGCGTAATTCGCCGCTGAGAAACCGGTGTAGCGCTGCTTCCCGGTATCCAGTAGTGGCCGCTTGATCAGCGTCGGTTGCGCCAGCACAGCCTTGTGAGCCGCTTCGTCATTCATGTTGTCGCGCGCGTCTTCACTGAGGGTCTTCCAGCTCTGGCTGCGTCGATTCAGCAGGTTCTGCCAACCCAATTCCTCTATCCAGGCCGACACTGCATCCCGGTCCAGGCCGTCCTCACGAAAGTCGTGAAACTGGTACTCAATATTGTGCAAATCCAGCCACTTGCGCGCTTTTTTTACCGTGTCGCAGTTCTTGATGCCATACAGTGTAATCACAGCACTATCCCAGTATGTTGCGTGTTCAATGCGGCCGCGTAGCATAGCAAAGCCGGGGCGGCAATTGTAGCGACGATACCGCATACGAGGAGGGTTGATCTGGCGCCCACGGCAGCGCTGACTGGCTGGCGGTTGCCGCGCCTGGCCGCTGTGAAAATGCGCTGTAACGGGTGACATACCACCTCGGTCGACCTGCTGGCGGATCGGGGCGGCGTTACGGCTTGTGGCACTTTTTCGGGTGTTTGCGATGCGGGAAGCAAGTGCGGCAGATTTCGCAGACCCGGCCATCACAGCCGCGCGCGGTGCAGTACTGGCGGCCGTAGAAAATCATCTGCAGGTGCAGTTTGTTCCAGTACTCACGAGGAAACAGCCGTTTCAGGTCTCGCTCAGTCTGTACCACATTTTTGCCGCGTGTCAGTCCCCAGCGCTGCGCCAGCCGATGGATGTGAGTGTCAACCGGAAACGCCGGCACGCCAAACGCCTGGGACATAACGACACTGGCCGTCTTGTGACCAACCCCTGGCAGGCGCTCAAGTGCCGCCATATCCGCAGGGACTTCGCCGCCGTGCTCCTCGAGGAGGATCTCACTGAGCCGTTTGATCGCTTTCGATTTCTGCGGTGAAAGCCCACAGGGCTGGATAATGGCCTTGATTTGTGACACGTCAAGCGCCGCCATATCCGCCGGATTATCGGCGAGTTCGAACAGTGCCGGAGTGACCTTGTTGACCCGCTCATCGGTACACTGGGCACTGAGCAGCACGGCCACCAGCAGTGTGAACGGATCGCGGTGATCCAGTGGCACCGGCGTTTCTGGATACAATTCCTGCAGACGGTGCAGAATGTACGCGGCGCGTTCAGCTATCAGCACGGGTGTTCCTATAGCAAGCCCAGGCGGTGAACGATACGCTGCGCAGCCTCGACACATTGCTCGATGGTGGCTACCAGCGCCATGCGTACGCGGTTCTCCCCGGGGTTGATGCCGGCGGCTTCGCGCGCCAGATAGCGGCCCGGCAATACGACAACATTCTCACCGGCATAGAGTTGCCTGGCGAACTCGGTATCGCTGATCGGCGTCTGGGGCCAGAGGTAAAAGCCGGCCTGCGGAGCCGTCACGTCGAGGTGGCCGTCAAATTCAGCCAGCACTGCGGCAAACTTGGCACGGTACTGCTGGCGGTTCGCTTGCACATGTTGCTCGTCACTCCAGGCGGCGATGCTGCCCAGTTGATGATGAATCGGCATCGCGCAGCCATGGTACGTGCGGTACTGCAAGTAAGAACGCAGAATGTCGGCGTCACCGGCGACAAAGCCCGAGCGCAGACCTGGCAGGTTGGAGCGCTTCGACAGGCTGTGGAACACCACACAGTTATGAAAATCGCTGTCACCCATCGCTGCGCAAGCCTGCAGCAAGCCCGGCGGTGGCGCGGCTTCATCGAAGTAGATTTCTGAGTAGCACTCATCGCTGGCGATAATAAAGTCGTGCTGGCGAGCCAGCCGAATAATGTCCTGCAATTGCGACAGCGACATGACGGCACCGGTGGGGTTGCCGGGACTGCACAAAAATAACAGCTGGCACTGCTGCCACTGTTCCTCGGTGACACCGGCAAAGTCCGGCAGTAACCCGGATTCCTGCGTGCAGTTAATAAAGTGCGGGCTCGCTCCTGCCAGCAGCGCGGCCCCCTCGTAGATCTGGTAAAACGGGTTGGGACTCATCACCAGCGCATTCGGCCCCGGTGCTATTACAGTCTGTGCGAACGAAAACAGTGCTTCGCGCGTGCCGTTTACCGGCAGCACCTGGCTGTCGGGATCTACCGCCGGCAGAGCATAGCGGCGCGTTAGCCAGGTGGCGATCGCACTGCGCAATTCAGGCAGGCCTGCGGTGGTCGGGTAGTTGGCGATGCGGTGCAGGTTTTCTGCAATCACATCCAGTACAAAGCGCGGCGACTGGTGCTGCGGTTCACCGATGGACAGCGCAATCGGTGATTTGCCTGGCGCTGGCGAAAGATCTGCGAACAACTGACTGAGTTTGGCGAAGGGGTACGGTTCCAGGCGCGTAAGATTGGGGTGCACTACGCGGCCGCCTGTTCATCGAGTTCTTCGCAAATTGTGCGCTGCAGGGCATTGCACAGTTTCGTGTCGGTGATCGCCTGCTGTTGATCATCCGTGATGAAGAACACGTCCTCTACACGCTCTCCCAGCGTCTGGATCTTGGCCGCCTGCAGTTCGATATTGTAGGAGACGAAGATTCTCCCCAATCGTGCCAGTAGGCCTGGCCGGTCCGGGGTTGAGACCTCCAGCACCGAAACATTCTTGGTCTCGTCCACGTAGATGCGTGTTTCTGTGGGAATGGAAAACGATTTCATCTTGCGCGGTGTGCGCCGTTCCGGAATCGCCACTTTTGCTGCATTACTGCCCAGGACTTCGCTGAGATATTCCTTGATGTATGCCAGCCGCGCGTTGTCGTCCGTGATGGGCTGGCCACTGGAATCGAGCACAAAAAAGGTATCCAGGCTCATGTCGTTGGCTGCATCATAGATGCGGGCGTCGTGTACGCTGAGATCCAGTTGCTCCAGCGCGGCACAAATCCTGGAGAATAACTGTGCGGTGCTGCGTGCATGAATAAAAATCTGTGTGGTGTTGGCGACACTGGATTCAGCGGTGTGACGAATCAGTATCAGCGGTATGTCGCGGTTGCGGTGGCCGGCAATAGCCTCTGTATGCCAGGCGATATCCTCCGTGCGCTCACGCAGAAAGTAGTCCTCACCACGACTGCGCCACAGTTCTTCCACTTCCTCAAGCGTAAATCCACGCCCTTCGAGAATTTCGCTGGAAGCCTGCCGCGCTTGTTCCACCAGCACATGCTTGTCGACAGGGTTGTCCAGCCCGCGGCGCAGGGCCCTTCTCGTCTCGGTGTAGAGCTGGCGCAGCAGGCTGCCGCGCCAGGCATTCCACAGCGTGGGGTTGGTGCCGTTGATGTCGGCAACGGTCAGCGTTAACAGGTAATCCAGATGCTCCTCATCGCGCACATGCTCAGCGAACTGCTGGATGACCTCGGGATCTGAAATATCCTTGCGTTGCGACACTGCTGACATCAGTAGGTGATTGCGTACCAGCCACACCACCAACTCACTGTCCTTCTCATCCAGTCCGTGACGCTGGCAGAAACGTTCGGCATCGACAGCGCCCAGTTCCGAGTGGTCGCCGCCGCGCCCCTTGCCGATATCGTGGTACAGCGCTGCAATATACAGCAGCTCAATCTTGCGCAGGCGTCGCGCCACCCGGCTGGACACAGGAAAATGATCCTCGATATCCGGAAGCTGGAAGCGACGGGCATTTTTAATCACTTCCAGCGTGTGGGCATCAACAGTGTAGGTGTGGAAGAGATCATGCTGCATCTGGCCCATAATGAGGCCGAACTCAGGCAGGTAATCGCCGAGAATGCCGTAACTGGTCATGCGCCGCAGTTGCTTCGTCATCTTGTTCGGGCTGCGCAGTATCTCAAGGAACATGCTTTTGTTCTTTTCATCGTCGCGGAAGTCATCGTCTATCAGGTGCCGGTTGTCGCGGATGAGGCGAGTGGTGGGCGCTGCAATGCCGATGATCTCCTCGTGCTGGGCGCACAACAGAAAGACTTCCAGCAACGCATTGGGCTGTTTGCTGAACAGCTCATTGTCGCGAACTTCAATATAGCCATTTCGAACCTGGAACCGTTCGTTCAGGAT
>TARA_R110002073_G_scaffold75697_3_pt1 | contig 18469 bp, 18 predicted proteins | sample TARA_R110002073 | Tara Oceans TARA_R110002073 (sample SAMEA4397174) | marine metagenome | biome: Polar Biome; feature: [DCM] deep chlorophyll maximum layer (ENVO:01000326); material: water (ENVO:00002006), including particulate matter (ENVO:01000060) such as... | depth 40 m
TGACAACGCCGCGAAGACATTTCGGTTGATTAGTGGCAATCAGTGTTCCTGTCGGAGAGAACACTCATCTTCGCTAATCGCACACTAATGACTTTACTGAGGAGGTTCGCAATTCGTCGATCGGCAGCGGCAGTTGCCCCCACAGCGACCGACCAGTCTCTAGCGTGCCAATCGACCTGGAACCGTCAGCCCCATACTATCTATTTTAGGAGCGACGCGGGGCCTCGCCCGGTTGCAGCGAAGTGTCATACTTGGCGCTGGCATCCTGCGATCTTCGCATTTGTACTCGTCTCATCCTCGCGGTATTCGCACTCGATTTCTACGGTGTGGTTGAGCTGAGACGACCGAGCGATGACCGGATCGAAAGTGGGTTCAATCACCGATGAATTGATTCGATGACGAGCACGAGCAGCGTGAATGAGCAACGCTATTGCTCGCCGTACAGCCGGTGGTTAACCGTCGCTGTTTTTGGTCCAAAACCCAGCGAGCACGGACAGTCCATCGCGCTTTCGACTCGCAAAGGTAAGAACGAGTGTCTTGTCGTCATCGGGAAGCGGAAAATGATATTCGATGCAGCTATGTCCGGAATCACCTACCATACGCACCGTTCCCAAGCATTCGTTGCGAGGAAAATATTGTTCGATCTCAGTTCGAGCCACGCCAAGCGGTTTGGACTCAAACAGGTATTCTTCAAGCTCAAGTGCATTCGCACAAACATGAGTCGGCGGAGTAATCTCTTCCGCCACCTCGCCGGACAGCGGAGCAGCCAATGCCAGCAAACCAAGAACTGCAGTTGAGAACGCAATAATTGTCGAGGTTCGATTAGACGCCATGGCATTTTTCCTTCGAGGGACACGGATTAAGATTGTAAGAATGTACCACCGCCAGTGTTGCCGAGTAAATGCTGACGAGTCGTTCTGGTGATGCCACGGCCCAAGAGGGTCCCATTGCCGTTGTACAAATCCAAAACTTGGTTATCGGATCACTTTTACAAGGTCCACGGTTCCTTGATCGTCGCCAAGAGGCCCCTCAAAGATCCCATCTTGCTCTTCCAAGCTCCTCTGGCAACTTTCGGTAAGCACTCCCCAAAAAATCAGGAGACCACACTACGTTGTCGTTTGGAATAGAAACCGCAACGAGCACTGCGTCTTCCGTAACGCGGGCTCTTTATCGAGATTGTCATCAGGCAATTTGGTTGCCTTTCAGTTTGAATCTGTCAGTAGAGCATCAAAAGAAGCACGGACTGATGTCCGCGATAATCACCTTGCATCGTTTGGCGATTCTACTGTGTCTCGATTGGGCTTTGTTCTAAAACTTCGAAACCATGGACTGCCGTCCGTGGCTAGCACTTGTCATCACTTCGCGATTATCAAAATTCAATCGCGATCGATTCTAGGGGTTTGGTCTAAGGAAGTGACTCGGCTGATTTTTGCAACGTGAACGACGCCAAGGTCGCAAGCCCGGCGTTTTTTGCTACCGATAAATAACGAACCGCCTGGATCGACCAGACACCCGCTACGATCCTGTGTTCAGTCCGATTGATGCCGCTGTTGACCCGGACCAGGTGTTCATCGGAGTACAGACCTGAAAGCGCGTTTGGCTCGGCGACGATCAAGTCGACGGTTTCTTCCGCGTGCCGGATCGCTTGCTCAATATGATCGACGTCTCGGACAGCGGATTGCGGTGCCAAGACCGTTACCTTTGCCCAGGCCGAACACCATGTCGCTCGAATCACGACACCGTCATCCATCGTCCGCCGATAATCGATGATCCCAGTGCCGAGAGACTCATCACTTTCTGATTCGCTAAATCCGGCATGCAGAAGACGCGTTTGAATGTCCTCGGTCTCGATTCGATGCTCCGTGACCGACGATGACGAACAGCCGATCAAAATCCCCAAAACGGGAAGGAACAACGATAAAACGCGATAGTGAATCAGCATGCGGCGATCGGAAAGAGGATGTCATTGAAGGAGACCATTGCTGCGACAACCCTTTATCTTGATTCACTGAATGAAGTCAAGTTGACTACGCACGTTTCACCACAAAGGGGACAGGACTATTTTCCATTTTCGCCGCCATCGGAAGGGAAAGTCCGATGGAGCCGATTCTTCGGATTGTGAGACTTGTGACAAAGCTATTTATATTGGCTTTGCTGACGGCCCGATGAATTGTGGCCCCTGTCTCCGTCGTCCGCGTCCGCAATCGTAACCCCGCAATTTCGAGCTCTCACTATCAATGGGCCATCAAATCCCCCGACAGTTTTTCCTTGGCTTGCTCATCTTTGTTGGTGCGACCATGGCGTCGGAGGCTTCGGCGATGCAGATCTTCGTCAAGACGCTTGCCGGAAAAACCATCACGCTAGACGTCGAAGCATCGGACAGCATCGAAAATGTGAAACAAAAGATCCAAGATCGAGCTGGCATCCCCCCGGACCAGCAACGACTGATTTTTGCGGGTAAACAACTCGAAGATGGTCGCACGCTTTCCGACTACAACATTCAGAAAGAATCGACGCTGCACTTGGTGTTACCAACGCCTGACCCTACGCCGGCTCCTGGATCCGTTTCCGCTGAATCATCCTTAGCGAATCTGCTCGGCAACACCACACATGTCTTGATTCAGACCGGTGGTTTCCAGTTCCAATTGCTGCGAAATCAAATTCACAACATCGTTAACGCTCCGGGCGTCCTAAACAGCGGCGGCATCCAATTCGTCGCCTTAGACGCCCCGCATCAAACCGATGATTTACAGTTGGTCAGCTACGTCGATGCGGAGATGCTAGGGCCCGCGGGGCATTCCCGCTTCTCAGGTGATACGTCGCAACACGCACGTGGCAACCGAAGCAACGGCAAAACAAGTGGTTGGATCGAGGGCTACGGCATTGGGGGACAGGCCGACGGACGCGGGATGGCGGCCGGTTTCGACTACGCCGCTGGTGGGACGCAGTTCGGAGTGTTCCGACGCGTCGATCCGCAAACGTTGTGCGGATTGTTTGGCAACTATGGCTATCAGGCGATTCGCTCTGATGACGGCACTCGCGCGGACATCAATGGGATCCAGGCCGGCGCCTTCCTGCATCGGCAAGACGACCAAGGCAACTACTATATCTTGGCCGGCAACGCGGGCTACAACGATCACGAAACATTGCGTTCTGGAGGTGTCGAAGGTGAATTCGGCGGCGTCCAGACCGGCGTCTTTCTAGAACGCGGCTGGACACGATCGTGGCAGTCATTGACGATCCAGCCCACCAGTAGCCTGCAACACATTTGGGTGCACCAGGACGATTTCACCGAGACGGGGACGGGAGGTGTCACGGTCGATGACATTGATGCGTTTTCATTCCGCAGCGTCCTGGGAGCCCATTGCTACGGGTCTCAGCGGAGTTTAATGAAGTCGGCTTGGACCTGGCAGCCGACCACTCGCGTTCACTGGATGCATGAGTTCCTTGATCCTGCGACCACGGTCACGGGCAGCTTCAACGGAACAAGTTTTGCCCTCGATGGTCTGGACTTAGGCCGCGACTGGGCTCTCGTGGGTTTCGGCGGTAACGCGTACCGATATCGCAACACGACTGTGGCCGCTAACTACGACCTGCAGATCAACGAGCGGCAAGCGTTTCACACCGGCAGTGTCAACATCATCTGGACTCGCTAAGGCCGCCGTCCCAAGTGCCAAGGGACGTCGATTGAATTACTGAAGAGCATGGAATTTAACGTAGCCTAGGCTTCCAGCCTGGGTATGCAGTGGTTCCCAGGCTGGAAGCCTAGGCTACTTCACCAACGCCGCAGTAATTAAATCGACGTTCTCACCGACAAGTCCCAATGAATGCCAAAATCTCGGTGCAAGTCACCTCAAATCGGTACGCCGACATTGTGAACTGAGTCAGCAGTCGCCAGCGGTGGTGGTCAAGCAGCGAATCGAGTTCGGACGTGATTGTAAAAACACCATGATCATCCCGCTCGACAGATAGCTTCCATTCTCCTGCGGGCGCGATCCATGCGGCCGATTGGCATTCATCGTAGTGATGCGTGAACAATCGAGTAAATCCGCCCCAAGACTCGGCGTCGACATCCAGCCCGGCGACGCAGTCAGAGCAACGGACATGAACACGCAGTCCGATTAGCGGTTGCAGCCGATCCAGTGGATTGCGTTGCAGCAGCCTCAAAGACGAAAGGCCGTCATCATCAATGAAGTCGTAATGCTGCATGGACGCACACCTCGATGCGATCACATCCGAGTGGACCAGAGGATCAGTGATCAGCCAATCAGCTTAACCGCCAAGCGATGCACTCGCAATCGATTACGGTTGCCAAATGGCTTGCGATTCGCAACTAGCCAAGTTGATGGCACAAGTTCGGATGGAACTATATTGCGTTTGCGTGTTTCTCCCATCTCCAAACCAAACCGTCGTCTGGGTCCATGACCTCGCTGACACGTTGGAAACCACATTTTGTTAAAACACGCGTCGACGCATTCGTTTCGGGAAGGGTGTGTGCGCACACAACGCGGACGGTGTCGTTGGTGAAAGCAAAGGCAGTCAACGCGGCGGTCGTTTCGGTCGCGTAGCCGTTGCCTTGATGATCGGAAAACACGTGATACGCGATCTCAACGATTCCATTTGAATTTGGCGGTCCTTTAAAACCACACTCGCCGACGACCGTGTCGTCCGCACGCCGTTTGAGCGTGAATCCATGAACCCAAGGATCAGGCGATTTGGCGAGGCGGACACGCGTCAACCATTCTTCCGACAATTGCTGTTTATCCGCAGGCGACATTGCATCGATCTTCGCCAACGTCTCTTCGACTGACACGAGAATCAGCTCGAGACGCTTCGTTTGCAGTGGAAATGGGTTCATGTATGCCTACTTATTTAAACGATTAATGATTGGCCTCCGTCAATCCATACGGGCGTGCCGGTGATGTGATCGGAGAGATTGCTCAGTAGAAACGCGGTGAGGTAAGCAACCTGCTTTGGCGTGCCGAACTCGCCGCCCGTCAGCGGAATGTTGCCTTCAGGAAACTCGACGGGGGTTTCGATTTTCTCCAAATGTTGGCGTTCTGTTTTATCGTGGATCTCCGATTCAATCGCTCCCGGACAGATCACATTGACCCGAATTTTTGCCGGCGCCAATTCCAGTGCCAGCATTTTGGCGAGTGCAAACTGTCCCGCCTTGCTCGCCGCGTACGCCGACGCCCCTTCGTTGCTGAACGTACGGGTGCCATTGATTGATGACATGATAACGATGCTGCTGCTGCCTTGTCGCCGCAGGTGGGGAACACAATGATGAACCGCGAGATACGTGCCGGTCAGATTGACGTCAATCGTGCTTCGCCACTCCTCGGGTGTTAGCTCATCGATAGGCGCCCATTTTCCGTTGGTGCCTGCATTGGCAACCAATCCGTCAAGTCTTCCAAAGTGGTTCACGATCTTTTCGATAGCCGTTTTCATTTCCGATGAATTCGTCACATCGGCTGTTGCCCAAATTGCCGTTCCACCGTCGGACTCGATCACATCGACCACGTCCTGCAACTCATCTTCGTCTCGAGCAATCACGGCGACTTTTGCGCCGCACTTGGCAACCTCGACCGCAATTCCCTTACCGATACCTTCACTACCACCGGTGATCACGACCACCCGATCGTTCAGTTCAATGTTCATCGTCGACCTCGAATGTTCTGGATTGTTTTTTTTGGGGGGGGGCGAATCGGCTTTGCATTGAGCCCCTTGTGACAACGCTGTGAAGTATTTTCTCGTAGCGACCTTCGCCAGTAGGTGGTGATTCTTATTGGCCGGCAACCATCCACGCTCTGGCGAGCATAGCTACGGAACGTAATTGCCGTAATTTGCCGTCTCTAAATTCTTCACAGCGTTGCCCTTTTGAGCACATTGCGTGCCTGAAACTTGAGCGCACAAACGACGCAGCGATGAAACGACGCAGCGATGATTCGCAATGATAGAGCTGGATGATTCGGTGGAGAGTTGAAATTGGTTGGTATCGCGATCGATTGCTAATGTTTCAGCCACGTCGTTCCGGTTGGGGTGCGGCTCGACAGCTAGAACATTGCGTCTGCGGTGACTTTTGTTCGGGATGGTTTCTCCCATCGCTTTATCAACTTCGCAGACGGCTGTTTTCGTAGCAGTCGAATAGGCCGGAGGCCGGCACACTGACCGAGAGTGTGCCGCCCGCTGGGCTATGTTTCCCCGCCTCCGGTCGCCGGCGGCTCACGCCGCCGGCAGAGGGTGTGTCGGCCTCCGGCCTGTAATCAATGCTACTAAACCAACACACTCCTTCGTCGGTGGAGAGGTGACATCCACATACGCCGGAGACAATCACCGTGAACCCTCGATATTAACACCGAAGTTTTAGCAGCCCAGGATTTTGCCCACCGTTTGACGACGAGGGGCGGGATTAAGATCAAGAGGATGATTTTGATTAAGAGATCAGACGCGATCTCGCGAGTGCGCTGCTTTGCGCGGAGTGAGGGACACTCGCGTCTGTTACGGTTTTCTTTGCGGCGCACCCACTAGACGCTGGTTCGACTTTTGCAGTCGATCCATCAGCGGGTCCAAAACCTCTTTTTTGGTGGTCGCTTGCCATGTGGGTGCATCGGCGGCGATTCGCTTTTGCGACTCGGGCATTTTCTTTCCATCGCTGAAACGATGCTGAGTCGCCAACACTCCGATACTCTGCCGTTGCCGGTCCAGCCACATCAGAGTCCCGCTCGATCCCGAATGCGAAATCTGGTTGGCCAGTCCATCTTTGCCATTGGATTTGAGCATAAAACCAAGTCCATAGAACTTGCCCGGCCGATCGCCGCGGTACATCTGTTCGATCGCATCACGCGGAATGAACGTTTTGCCATCATGCACACCATGGTTCTGATGCAACAGCATGAACTTGCTCAGATCGTCGAGTGTCGAAACAATCCCGCCACCAACGGACGTGTATTTCCCAGCCGGAATGGGCGGCGGAGGCAACTTGCGGCGAAACTTTCCGTCCGACCGCCACAGCCAATAAAAATCGGCCATCTGTTCGGCAGTCTCTTCGTCGGGATAGTACGTCGTCTGCGTCATCCCCAGCGGCTCGAACAACTCCGTTTGAATCGCGGTTTCGAGTGAGCTGCCGGTCGACACCTCGACGATCCGGCCTGCAATATCGTATCCAATTCCGCTGTAGGCAAATTCGGTACCGGGATGGATCGGCATCGGTATCTTGGCTTCCTCGGTGACGGCATCGGCCAGCGTCATTCCCTGTCCTCGCAGACGCAGCCAGGGACGTCCTCCCTCGTCATAGTCCGAGCGAAAGCCAGCGGTATGACTGAGACATTGACGCAGCGTCGGAATCGTTGCCGGACGCTCGCCGGACTCGAGCAACAGGTCACTCATCTCATGCAGATACGCATCGATCGGACGGTCCAAATCCAATCGCCGCTCTGCGGCAAGCTTGACGACAAGCGTGGCGATGATCGGTTTAGAAATCGAAGCGACGTGAAACGGTGTGTCCGCGGTAAAGGGTTTGCCGTGTTTGATATGGCGAAACCCGAATCCGTCTTTGAAAACCGTCTCGCCCTCGTGCACGAGCAACAAGGCGCCACCGGGAACTTCGCCACGCAGCACGCTCTCGTCTAAGTGTTTACGGAGCATGTTGCGATCTTCAGAAGCAAGAATGTGGGGTGTTTTCTTCGCTGCCGCATTATGTTCGGCTGGCAACGAGCTGGCAGCCACCAAGAAGCAACACAGCACGCCCGCAAAATAGCTCACAGTCTTCATGCAACACCACGGTAGGAGACGCTGGGAACGAATTTCAGAGCGATAGCGTAGCGAGATCCCTCCATGGCTCCTAGTACGCCTCGCTCAGCCCCCCAAAACGGTAAACGGGCGATCATCCCCGCGCCTTATTTAAGACAAATGGTTCGGTTTGAGCTTGGTTAGAAGGCAATATCCCCGCGAGCCCCCCCAAAAATCGCAGCGAACCACGGACTGAAGTCCATGGTTCTCGCCTGCAATCGCTTCGCGACTATGTCGTCTGCGAGTCGCAACGCGACGACAGGCTGTAGCCCCGGACGTCAGTCCGGGGAAAAACGTTGCACTCAATTTGCCGAGTCGCGAAGCGACGGCATGAGATCGCACAGAAATGCAGTCTCCGTTGAAGTGCCGAATCGCATGGTTTGCCGATACGTGGGGTCGTTGCCCGCGGACCTCGAAAGGCACGCCTGTCGTCGCGTCGCGACTGGATTGAATCGGCCGTTTGCTGACCACGGACTTGCGTCCGTGGCTTTCACATGCCATCGCTTCGCGATTTTGTTGTCTGCAAGTCGCAACGCGACGACAGGCTGTAGCCCCGGACGTCGGTCCGGGGAAAAACGTTGCACTCAATTTGCCGAGTCGTGAAGCGACGGCATGATGACTTGCCCCCGGTTGTCCGATTGGTGGCCAACTAATGATAGCACGCGACGTCGTAACTTGCCCTCGCCCTGCGATTTGCAATCAAGCAGTCGCAACGCGAGGATAGACAATAGTCCCAGACTACATTTCGGGGAAAAGCCCTACAACACAAATTGTCGTAATCCAACGACAGGAGAACGGACGATGTCATCTCACCACGGTATTCTTGTGCATGTCGTTTTTTCAACCAAATATCGTAAGCCACTTCTTCACTCAGATTGGTTAGACGACCTCTTCGCTTACATCGGAGGAACAATAAAAGACCACAAAGCCGTACTACTGAAGTCGGGCGGAATTGAAGATCACGTTCATTTGTTGCTTAAGATCCATCCCACGTTTGCAATCGCTGCGACCATTCAATTGCTAAAAGCAAACTCATCGAAGTGGATCAACGAGCAAAAATGGTTGGAAAACAAATTCCAATGGCAACTTGGTTACGGTGCATTCTCAGTCAGTCAATCGATGTCGAATGGAGTCAAGGCGTACATTGCGGGTCAACGGGAACATCATCGCAAACGGACCTTCCGCGATGAGTACCTAGCAATGCTCAAGAAACATGAAATCGAATTTGATCCACGCTACGTCTTCGAACAGGAAATCGTTGGATAAAAACGCCTGTCGTCGCGTTGCGACTGGCCTAGAATGGGCGCGGAATAATCACGGACTTGCGTCCATGGCTACCACGTGCCATCGCTTCGCGAATTTGGACTAACTGCGGATGTGCGTCCGTGCTACCCCTTCGCGATTGCGTGTGCTTTGCCGCTAAGGTTGCGGGGAGGCTTCGTGTTTGCTGAGGTGCTTGGCGAAGGCGACCGCGTTGGCGAGCCGTAGCGATGCTCGGGAACTGCCGTCCACTTGTGCCTCGATCGCTTGGTCGACCAAAAACGACTCGAGCGAGGCGGATTTGGTGTGCGATTTCATGTGAATCGATTTTAGGATCAAGGTGTCCGAAAACTCAGCATCGACATTCCGCAACAACTTTGCGGTGTTCGAATGATACACGGCAACGTGGTCGGTCGGACGCAAGAACGCTCGCCACCGCTCGCGAAAGCTTTCGACCGAGACGGCATCGGCAAAGTCATGCTCGCTCAACTGTAGACGACCGAGAAAATCACTGTCGAGCCCCGAATCGGTTTCGATAATGCACTCAAATCGCTCGCCACTGACCAGTCGCTCGGCGGTCCATAGGATCGGTTTGGCGCGGAAACGATTCCGCACCCCTCGGCGTGCTCCGCGATCGAGCCGCTCTCCCTTCTCTTGTTCGCCATACGCGACGACGACGTTCTCGAGCTCGCGTGTCAGAACGCGTGGCACGTTGGCCGAACCGCGACGCCGTGATTGGTTGGCTCGCCAATTGGTGGCCGACGGTGTGTGATTGAGTTGGTCGTCGACCATCCGCTCGAACGCGCCAAGCAGCCGATCAAGCCCCTCGGTCTCGGGCTCGATCGCGCGCAGTGCCGACACGGTGGCTTCGAGTGTCGAAAGCGCATGTTCGTTCGGCTCGCGGCGGATTCGATAGCGGCCTGGGGTTTCCGGTGCCAATCGGTAACGCGGCAATGTTTGCAGCCGAGGGATATCCCGCATCAACGTTTTGGCATGGTGCCACGTGCCGTCGATCACGATTAATTGTTCGGGACGTTCGGAGGGCGAAAGTTCACTTAACAATTTCGCATCGTTGCCGGGGTATAGCACACCGACGCGATCGGACAGCGGCAGTGAATCGAACCGCCGGTTGAGGTCGACGTTGTGCTCGGTCATCAAATCACAACGGCGAAGCGATTGATTGACGATGCGAGCAGTATTGAAAGGATGAAACCGCTCGCGACGATGCTGCAGAATCAGTACGTCGGTTTGGTTGTCGACCGCGGGGATCGCATCACAAAAACAGGCCTCTGCAGGCCGAAAACAGCGATAGCAGCGTGGTTCCGAGTCCTTTGCGGGTCGCGTTTCGAGAGCAGGCATAAATGACGGTGAATCGGTAAAAAACGAAGCGAAATGAGAATCGGCAGAGCCAAAGGACCTTGATGACCTTGGCCGTAGTGTACTGTAAAATGCCGGCCTGCCTTCCCCAAATTCGATCGCGGCCCTAATTCGATCGCCGCCCGCCGTTCGTCCGATGTCGAGATCGCTGCGTCACTAAATCACGACGTCAACTGCCCCCTTATTATGCGAAGTGGAATTTTTATGAATCGTCCTGTTTGGTTTGCCACACTGGCGTGTTTCTTGTGTCTTTCACAGTGGATGATCGCTGACGTCCGTGCCGACAACTGGGCTCATTGGCGTGGTCCGACGGGTAACGGAGTCGCTCCGGATGCCAACCCACCAGTTGAATTCGATAGCCGCAAAAACGTGAAATGGAAAGTCAAAATTCCAGGTCGCAGCTCGGGTTCGCCGGTGGTATGGGAGGATCGTGTCTTTGTCGTCACCAGCGAACCGGCGAACAATGCGAATCGCTCAGGCGGACTGCCTCGTTTGAGTTTCAAGGTGCTGTGTTTTGATCGCGGGACCGGCAACTTGGTTTGGGACGCGGTCGCCACCACGTCGACGCCACACGAGCCGACGCATGCGACCAACAGTTTTGCATCCGCGTCGCCCTGTACCGACGGCGAACACGTGTACGCGCACTTTGGTTCGCGCGGTCTGTACTGCTACACGATGGACGGCAAGCTGGTTTGGAAGCGAGATGATTTTGGCAAGATGCGAACGCGGAATTCGTTTGGCGAAGGCAGCTCGCCCACGATCGAAGGCGAGATGATCTTGTTGCCTTGGGACCACGAAGGCGACTCGGCGCTGTACGCGCTGGACAAGCGAACGGGAAAGACGATCTGGAAAACCGATCGCGATGAACCCACCGGCTGGGCAACGCCGCTTGTGGTTCCGTCGGATGGCAAAAAACAAGTGATCATGAACGGTGAGAATTCGGCTCGCAGCTATGATTTGGAAACTGGCAAAGAGTTGTGGTGGTGCGCGGGGCAAACCCAGCGTCCCGCAGCGAGTCCCGTGTACGCCGATGGAATCGTTTACATCGGCAGCGGATTTCGCGGCGCGTTCTTGGGCGCATTCGAGCTGGACGGCCGCGGCGACATCGAAGGAACCCGCAACGTGGTGTGGCACTTGGATCGCGACACGCCTGATATCGCTTCGCCGCTGCTGTCGTCCGGCCGCATTTATTTCTACAAAGGCAAATCGGGATTGTTGTCGTGCGCCGACGCCAAGACGGGGAAACTGTTTTACAGCACGCAGCGATTGCCAGGCCTGCAGAACATCTATGCATCCCCGATCGCCGCGGGAGGCTACGTCTATTTGTTCGACCGCAATGGGTCGGTCGTGGTGATCGAAGACTCGCCGACGCTAAAGGTGGTTGCCACGAGTTCGATGGGCGAGACAGTCGATGCCACCCCCGCGATCGTGGACAACGAAATGTTCATCCGTGGTGAAGAACATCTGTTTTGCATAGCAAAATAGGATCGCGAAATCGTATCGCGAAGTAGGGCAATGCCGTGAAGCATTTGCATGCGGCAGATTACGGCATTTGCGTTTCTTAGCTACGAGAAAAGGTCACTCGCAAGGACGGCAGTCCAGGCGACGGTGCGAATCCAATTGGTGTGGACCAGACGGCGAATCGTGACAACATCGTAGCCTTGTCGCTGCAAGCGGTTGTGACAGGGAACACTAAGCATGAACGTGGAAACCCAGGCGATGGCGATGCAGAGGATCGCGACCCCGTCCGCGAAACTGGGATTCGAAACGATCGCCCAACCATGCAGCCCGACTTGTGCGAACATCATTGGGATCACAAAGAACGAGATCAGTTGGGTGTAGCGTCGGTGCCACGATTGGAATCGATCGGGATCACAGAATTCAAACGAAGGATAAATGATCCACTGGACCAACCAAATCAGCACACATAATCCTGTGTCGACAAGCGGTTTGAGTTGCAGGGCGATGTCAGGGATGTTCATTGAAGACGTCGATCAGAAAAGCAAACGAACGTTCGTAGATGCCGGGGGACGAGCTTTCACGTGGCCCGGCGATGTTCAGTGTTGCTGGCTTTTGCTTGGCAAGCCAGTTGGCAATCATCGCGGGTTGGTCAACCGGTAACCGCGCCAACAAATACGCTTTGCCAAGCCGATCGCAAATCCGCCGTGTCAGTCGCGTGCCGCTGCCAAGTTTCTTTTCGTACAAAATCAAGGTCGCGTCGCTGTCGATCACGTTTTGCTCGGTGCGCGCCGGATAGTCGCTCGATGGCATCTCTTGCAACTCGTAGCGACTGGGGATACTGCCGTCTTCGGACAAGCGGCCTGCCGGACACCAACCGCCATGACCAATTCCCAACGCGATCGCAACGTCCAACCCGGCTCGATCCACCCCAGTTTGGCCTCCGGAGATGATCATTGCTGGCCAGAGTCGTGGCTTGGCGGTGAGTTTGGATTTTGACGACTTCTTTTTGGTCATGACTACCGCTTTCGCCTATTCACTTCAAGCTGCCCCGCTGCACCGTCGGCTTTCGCTCTGCAAAAAAGGACGCTTCACCGGCTTCGTGTTTTGCCAGCTTTCCCGGGAAGCGTTAGTCTCCCCGCAGCCGACCGAAACTCTTGACGAGTTCCGCTACATCGATGGCAATTTTGCTTACCGCTGTTCGGGCGTTCCCAGTTTCGCTTCCATCGATTTGTCTAGTACGAGATTTCGTCGCGATGGAATTAGCTTACCAAATTTCTGCCACGATTCGGGCAACGGCGCGGACCAGCCGACTCGCTCGCGGAGGGTGGGATGGGTGATTTCAAGTTTCCAGCTATGCAGCGCGATCCCCGATTCGAACGGGTTGCTGGCGTCATATTTCCGGTCGCCCCAAACAGGGAAACCGAGATGGGCGAATTGCAGCCGAATTTGATGCTTACGTCCGGTCAACAACCGCACCGCGACGAGCGATGCATCCGGCGTCGCGGCGAGACAGACGTAACGCAGCCGAGCGAGCTGAGCCCCATCACGCTGTTTCGGCACAATTTCCATGCGACGAGCCGAATCGTTTTTGGCAACATGATCGACCAGCTCGCCATACTCGGCGTCCAAACATCCCTCGAGCACGGCGAGGTAGGTTTTCGAGGCGAGATCTTTGCCTTGACCCGAAAACTGGGGCGTCAACCGCGATGCCGCCTTGCTGGTTTTCGCCATCACGATCACGCCGCTGGTCATCGAATCCAATCGGCTGACGATCCCCAGATACGCACGGCCTGGCTTGTTGTAACGTTTACGCAGGTATTCGGTGGCGTGGATGTGCAGCGTGGGACCTGTTTCCGCCCCCATCGTGATCAGTTCAGCTGGTTTGTTGATGACCAGCAAATGGTTGTCTTCAAAAAGAATGTCGAGGTCGGACATGAGTGACGAGCGAGTTGGGAACAAGGGAGAATGAGAGATCCGAAGATCGTACGATCCGAAACGTGATTACGTTGGTTGTAGTGCCCCGGAGCGAGGAAACGTAGGGCATTGAGACAATTCCAGCCGGATTCTTCGCTTCCACAGCGGATTGGCAGCAGTAATCGCAGGCTGCGGAATCCCGGCCCTAAGGCAGCGAGCCGTTTGTCAGTGCAAGAAATTTCGGGGGGATCGTAGCGGGAGCCGTCAAGACTTTCATTGAATTTACCAAACGATCCGAAACTCTCGCGCGAATTTCGCTTCCCCGTTACCACGAAATTTGTCGACGACTTTCGCTACCGTAGTTCCAGGACGCCCCAACGCTGAATGCTCTGGCTGTCTTGACAACAGCCCGCGAGATGTTCACAATCAGCCTTACTGAGACTGATTCTCAATAAAAGGAAAAGGCGTGACTGTGACGACACTTGATCAGCTGCAACCGGGGCAAATGGCCAAAATTGTCCGCATTGACGGATTTGATGGTATTGCATCACGTTTGCGAGAAATGGGCTTTGTCCCAGGTCAATCGGTACAATTTCTACGCTCGGCGCCGTTGGGCGATCCGTTGAAGTGCTCGGTCCAGGGCAGCCGGATTGCGGTCCGTTGTGGCGAAGCACGTCGTGTCTTGATCGAACCGATCGCGGAACCCGCGTTGGTCTCGTAACGACCGAATTCGTTTTGCTCTCATCCGCATGTAAGAAATCAATCCGGATGCAACGATCCGTGTCCTGATCGACACGCCCTCTCCCCCTTCCTCTTGTCAGAGCGTTCCTTTCCTCTGGCACGACCTTCCTAGGACATAGATTAAATCAATGGCGAGTTCCGCCAATCGCACCTTGCCCTCGGCGGGAAAGACGACTGCAAAAGTAACCTCCCGCGTGGCGCTTGTTGGCAACCCCAACACGGGCAAGAGCACGCTGTTCAATGCACTGGCGGGAATGAATGTCCGCACGGGCAACTACGCGGGCGTCACGATTGAGAAGAAGATCGGACGCTGCAACCTGGGCGGCCCCACCGACGCTGGCGATCACCGAGTCATCGATTTGGTTGACCTGCCGGGCACCTACAGTCTGGCCCCACGTTCACCGGACGAATTGGTGGCGGTCGAGGTTTTAACAGGCGATGTCGAATCGGAATCGCCGATCGATGTGATTGTTTGCGTGGTCAACGCAACTGTGCTGCAACGAAATTTGTTCTTGGTCAGCCAAGTGCTCGAGCTTGGCAAACCGACGATCATCGCGTTGAACATGATCGACACTGCCGACGCACGTGGCTTTGTGATCGATGTCGACCAATTGTCCAAGAATCTGGGCGTTCCGGTCGTTTGCACCAGTGCATCGCGAAGGACAGGAATCGACGAATTGAAGTCGGCGATCCGCACGGAACTCGAGCAAGCGGATTCCGAATCCGTTCACTTGAAGCAGCGTGACCGTCCGCTGCCCAGCGAGTTTTACGAGGTTTGCAGCGAATTGCGAAGCGAGTTAGTCGCGCGAGCCTGCACGACGGAATCACTCTCGCACCGCGCGGCGACCGAAGCGGTTCTTCCCGACCAATATTTGATCGAACGGATGTTGTTGGATCGCGGTGGCGAAGCGGAACGACGAGCGGTCCGCCGTCTGGGTGCCGCCGTTTTGCCAGCGATCAGTGCGGCACGAGAAAAGTTGGCCGACAAGGTGGGCGATGCGATCGACATGGAGTGCAGTGCACGCTATTCGTGGGCCGCACGCAGTCTGCAAAATGTCGTCTCGACCAAACTTGGCAAACCACGCAACGCAACCGATCTGTTAGATGCCGTGTTAACGCATCGTGTGGTTGGATTGGTTTGCTTCTTTGCGATGATGTTCCTGATCTTCCAGTGCATCTATTCGTTTTCGTCGTATCCGATGGATGCGATCGAATACGGCACCGGACTTGTATCGGATTGGGTTACCGCCATTGTGCCACCGGGAATGCTGCGAAGCTTGTTGGTGGACGGCGTGATCGCGGGCGTCGGTGGCGTATTGATTTTTCTGCCGCAGATCGCACTGCTGTTCTTCTTCTTGGCACTGTTGGAAGACTGCGGCTACATGGCACGGGCCGCCTTTTTGGTCGACCGCGTGATGACGATGTTTGGGCTGAGCGGCAAGTCGTTTTTGCCGATGATGAGTTCGTTTGCATGTGCGGTGCCCGGCGTAATGGCGACTCGCGTGATCGAAAACCGCCGCGACCGATTTGCCACGATCATGGTCGCGCCGCTAATGAGCTGCAGTGCTCGATTGCCCGTTTATCTGCTGTTGATCGGAGCATTTATTCCAAGTGCCAGCTACGTGGGCGGATTACTGTCGACGCAGGCGTTGGTGTTGATGGCCATGTATTTAGTGGGGGTCGTGGTCGCGATTCCCATTGCATGGATACTGAAACGGACGCTACTGCGAGGCGAGGTGGCGCCGTTTGTGTTGGAGTTGCCGGAATACAAAGTTCCTTCGGCAAGTGTGCTGTTTTCTCGCGTTTGGGAAGCGAGCAAAGCGTTTGTGGTCCGTGCGGGCACGATGATTTTTGCGGCGTCGATTGTGATTTGGTTTGCTGGTTTTTGGCCCGGCGACCATTCGCGACAATTTGAAATTCAACGTGAGCTCGAGCGACTCGAATCGATTCAAGTCGCAGCGAGCGAATCAGCGGCAGAGGATGAAATCGTGGCAGAGACGCCTGAGCTTGACGAGATCGCCGCTCAGATTGAAACGCTCGAAGCCGAGCACCGCGTCTTGAGTGCGACGCTGCTGGAGAACAGTGCGCTCGGGCAAATCGGGCATGTGATCGCACCTGTGGTCAAGCCACTTGGATGGGATTGGCGGATTGGTGTCGGAGCGGTCGCCAGTTTCCCGGCACGCGAGGTGATCATCGCGACCTTGGGAACGATCTACAGCCTCGGCGGCGACGTCGACGAAGAGGATGACGGTTTGATGGCGGCGCTGCGAGCGTCGAAGTGGCCCGACGGCAGTCCCGTGTTCACGATACCGGTGGCGTTATCGATCATGGTGTTTTTTGCACTGTGTGCTCAGTGCGTCAGCACGCTGTTGGTGATCAAACGAGAAACCAATTCGTGGTTCTGGCCCGTGCTCAGTTTTTCATACATGACCGTGTTGGCCTACATTGGCGCGTTGGTCACGTATCAAGTCGGCACACGATTCTTCTAGGAGAACAGGGCACCGTGATCGATTGGCAAACCGTAATTTCGATCTGCATTGTCATCGCAGCTGCGTTGTGGTTATTGCGGGGGATGGTCGCGACGGTCCGCAAAGGGCTCAGCCGCAATCCGGAGGACTCGGTGGGCTGTGGCAATTGCCCCAAAAATCCCGCGACCAAGACGGAGAACAATTTGGTTCAGTTAAGCCGCCCCAAACGTGATTCACGATAGAGCGTGCGATTGAGGCGTTTGGGGAATCGGGTTTGTTGATTGGCTGGAAGTCAGTCCGACATTTTGGGTCTGACAAAAATGCAGGGGTGTGACACCCCACGCGGCGTGGAATTTCGTTAGAATCGGGCACCGAACGTCCGGTCATTTCGTTTCTCCACTCTTTGCCAAATGCAACATGAGCACCACTGTCGAGTCGATGCAGAGCCAAGCGGATGAGTTTCGTAGTCGTTACGGGGCTGTGCGTGACATGATTGGCCGCGTGATCGTCGGTCACGACGACATCGTTCATGGCGTGTTGACAGCGATGTTATGTGGCGGTCACTGTCTGCTCGAAGGCGTTCCCGGTCTCGGTAAAACGATGTTGGTGCGAACGCTTGCCGAAGTCCTCGAGCTGAATTTCAACCGTATCCAATTCACGCCTGACTTGATGCCCGCGGATATCTTGGGCACGAACATGATCAACGAGGACGAGCACGGACGACGCCAGTTCGAGTTCCAACGTGGTCCCGTGTTCACGCAAATCTTGTTGGCAGACGAAATCAACCGCGCGACACCGAAAACGCAGTCGGCGATGCTCGAAACGATGCAAGAGGGAACCGTCACGGCGGCGGGCCAGCGGTTCACGCTCGATAAACCCTTCTTCGTCCTGGCGACACAAAACCCGATTGAACAAGAGGGCACCTACCCGTTGCCGGAAGCCCAAATGGACCGTTTCTTATTCAAATTGGTGGTCGGTTACAGTTCCCGCGAAGATTTGAACGAGATCGTCGATCGCACCACTCGCCGTGTGAAAACGGAAATTGAAAAGGTGATGGATGGTGCCGAGATCATGAAGTGGCAAACGCTGGTCCGCGAGGTGATTTTGGCGCCTCACGTGCAAGATTACTTGGTGCGTTTGACATTGGCGACGCATCCCGATGGAGCTCACAGCGTTAAGGCGACCAACGACTACATCCGCTGGGGCAGCAGCCCTCGGGGTGCCCAAACATTGGCACTCGCATCAAAAGTCCGTGCGTTATTGGATGGCCGATACAACGTCAGTTTCGAAGACATCCGCCGTGTCTACTTGCCGGCAATGCGGCACCGCGTGCTGCTGAACTTTGAAGCGCAAGCCGAAGGGGTCCAACCCGACCAAGTACTGCTGGACATCCTGGAAAAGGTTCCCGATAAAGCGGACTGAATCTCGGCCGCCGTTGACGATCCGGACTTCCCTGA
>TARA_R110002073_G_scaffold100197_2_pt1 | contig 18467 bp, 16 predicted proteins | sample TARA_R110002073 | Tara Oceans TARA_R110002073 (sample SAMEA4397174) | marine metagenome | biome: Polar Biome; feature: [DCM] deep chlorophyll maximum layer (ENVO:01000326); material: water (ENVO:00002006), including particulate matter (ENVO:01000060) such as... | depth 40 m
GCAATGATGGACCGTGATTTCTTCATGAACACGTTGCAGACCTTCAACGACAAGCTGAGTGTCCTGACAGCCGCCGCCGACATGCTGCCGCTGGACCTGATAACCCCCGATGACATCGAACGGGTGATCTCTCTGGCGCGCGCCAATTTCGACGTTGTCGTCATCGACATGCCCGGCACCGTGGTTCAGTGGACGGAAACGGTCCTGAACGAGGCGGACATCTATTTCGCGACGATGGAACTGGACATGCGCTCGGCGCAGAACGCCTTGCGCCTGATCCGCGCCCTGAAGGCCGAGGAACTGCCCCTGTTCAAGCTGGAATACGTGCTGAACCGCGCGCCCAAGTTCACCGACATGGCTGGCAAGGCGCGCGCCAAGCGTATGGCCGAAAGCCTGGACATCGAATTCAAGCATCTGCTGCCCGAAGGCCTGACCCAGGTTACCCATGCCAACGACCACGGCCTGCCGCTGGCCGAAATCGCCCCCAAGAACCCCTTGTTGAAAGAAATCCGCAAGCTGGCCCAGACCTTCGTCACAGCCGCGCGCGATGACAACCGCGACGCCGCATAAGGAGAGCCCATGTTTTCTCGCTACAAGAAGGAAGCCCCCGCCCCGGCGCCCGCGCGTGAGTCGCGCGCCGTGCCGAGCGCTTCGGCGCCGGCCACCGCGTCCATGGCGCAATCCGCCGCTCCCAGCCCTCCGACCAAGTCCAAGCTCAGCTTCAAGGCGACACCAGCCGCACCCATTGCCGCCGCCCCCGCGGCCAATGACAAGGATCGTCGCCGCCGGCAGCGCATTCTTGAGGTCAAGTCGCAGCTTCACACCAGGCTGCTGGAAAACCTGAACCTTGCCGTGCTCGATGCCGCGTCCGAGGCCGAGCTGCGCGCCGAAATCGCCGCCATCTCGGCCGAGGCGCTGAGCGACATCCACTTTGCGCTGACCAGCGAAGAACGGCTGCAACTGAACCAGGATCTGTATCACGAAGTGCGTGGTCTTGGCCCTCTGGAGCCGTTGCTGAAGGATGACACCGTCAACGATATTCTGGTCAACGGCCCCAACCGGATCTTCGTGGAGCGCAACGGCATCCTGGAACTGACCGACGTCAAGTTCAAGGACGAGCGCCATCTGCTGCGCATCATCGACAAGATTGTTTCCGCCGTCGGCCGCCGCGTCGACGAATCAAACCCCTATGTGGATGCGCGCCTTGCTGACGGATCGCGCTTCAACGCCATGGTCCCGCCAGTGGCGGTGGATGGCTCTCTGGTTTCGATCCGCAAGTTCAAGAAGGAAAAGCTGGGGATCAGCGATCTGGCGAATTTCGGGGCCTTTTCGGAAGAAATGGCCATGTATCTGGAGGCCGCGGTCGCCACGCGCCTGAACATCATCGTGTCCGGCGGCACGGGTTCGGGCAAGACGACCACGCTGAACGCGCTGTCGTCCTTCATCGACCATTCCGAGCGCATTCTGACGATCGAGGATACGGCGGAACTTCAGTTGCAGCAGACCCATGTCGGCCGCATGGAAAGCCGGCCCGCCAATGTCGAGGGCAAAGGCGCTGTCACGCAGCGCGACTGCCTGCGCAACGCGCTGCGGATGCGCCCGGATCGGATCATCGTCGGTGAAACACGCGGCGAGGAAGTGATCGACATGCTTCAGGCCATGAACACCGGCCATGACGGTTCGATGACCACGATCCACGCCAACTCGGCCCGCGACGCCGTGTCGCGGCTTGAAAACATGGTCGCCATGGCGGGCATTGAAATGCCGCTGAAAGCCGTGCGTAGCCAGGTCGCCAGCGCCGTGAACCTGATCGTGCAGGCCAGCCGCCTGCAAGATGGCTCGCGCCGGATGGTGTCGATTACCGAGGTAACCGGCATGGAAGGCGAGATCATCACCATGCAAGAGGTGTTCCGCTTTGAGCGCACCGGCCTGGAGCCCAACGGCAAGATCCTGGGGCATTTTACCGGATCGGGCATTCGTTCGCACTATTCCGACCGGTTCAAACGCTGGGGCTACAACCTGCCCAACACTATCTACGACGTTGTCGAGTAAGGAAATATCATGTCCATCGATCCGAGATTTCTGATCTACGCGGCAATCTTCGGCGGCATCCTGTTGCTGGTTGAGGCTTTGTATCTGCTGGTTTTCGGCCGCAGCGCGCGGCTGGGAAGCCGGCTGAACCGTCGCCTGGAGCTTCTGCACTCGGCCGACAGTCGAGCCGAGGTCATCGATCGATTGCGCAAGGAGACCACGCAGCACACCCGCGGAACAGCCATTCCGTTCTATTCGCTGCTTTCGGAAAAGGCCGAGAAAGCCAAGATCGCGTTTTCACCCTCGATGCTGATCCTGATTATGGTGCTTCTCGCGGTGGTGGCCTTTCTGGCCATGACCCTTTTCACCGCCGCCCCACAGGCCGTGAGGATCGGCGTCAGTGCCGCCATGGGGATCGGCGGGGTCTGGTTCTGGGTTTCGAACAAGGCCAAGAAACGCCTGTCCCTGATCGAAGAGCAATTGCCGGACGCGATCGACCTGATCGTGCGCGGGCTGCGTGTGGGCCATCCCTTCGTCCATGCGCTGGCCAGCGCGGCCAAGGAAATCCCCGATCCGTTGGGAACCGAACTGGGCCTGATCGCCGACGAGGCCTCGTATGGACGCGAAGTTGGCGAGGCGCTGATGGCTCTTGCCGAACGCCTGGACATGCAGGACGTCCGCTTCCTGGCGGTGTCTGTCACCATCCAGGCCCAGTCCGGGGGCAACCTGGCCGAGATCCTGGACGGGCTGTCGAAAGTGGTGCGCGCCCGGTTCAAACTGTTCCGCCGCGTCCGCGCGATCACGGCGGAGGCAAAATGGTCCGGAATGTTCCTGTCCGGTTTTCCGATCGCCGCCATGCTGATGATAAGCGTCATCAAGCCCGACTACTATGATGAGGTCAAGGAAACCGCCCTCTTCATCCCCACCGCGCTGATCGTTTTCGCATTCCTGGGCATCAACGTCCTTTACATGCGCAAGATGGTGAACATCCAGGTCTGAGGAGCCCAGCCATGGACATGATACTCGAAACCCTGATGTCTCCTGCAGTCCAGATTGCGCTGATCGTGGCAATCGGCCTGACCCTGTGCATCTTCATCCTGATGGGCGGCGACAAGGACGTGCCGGACACCATGAGCAAGCTGCGCGCGCAATCGCGCGGCGCGCAGCAGGGCACGCATCCACAGCTCAAGCGCGGTGACAGCTCCTCGCTCATGGCCAAAAAGCTGGAAAAATTCAAGGGCTTCCTGGAACCGGCCGAGGGCGTGGAAATGGACAAGGCCAGGATGGAGATGATCCAGGCCGGCTACCATGGCCGGAACGCCGTGCGCGACTTCCACGCCGCCAAGTTCATCGGCGGCGTCACCGGCCTGTTGTTGGGCCTGGCCTTCAAATTCGCTGTCCCGCCCGCCGCGGACGCCAATATCCTGTTCGTCATCATGCCGATCCTGGCGCCGACGCTGGTGGGGTATTACCTGCCGATCTATTGGGTCAACAAACGGCGCACCGAACGCCAGAAGCAGATCACCGGGGGGTTTCCAGATGCTCTGGACATGCTGTTGATCTGCACCGAGGCCGGGCAGTCGATGGACCAGTCGATCAACCGTGTCGCGCATGAACTGAAGGCCGGCTATCCGGCTCTGGCCGAGGAATTCGAAACGGTCTCGCACCAGACCAAGGCGGGAATGGACCGGCTGGAAGTGCTCAAGGAAATGGGCGAGCGGTGCGGAAACGCCGATATTCGCTCTTTCGTGACGGTGCTGATCCAGTCGGCGACCTATGGCACGTCTGTCGCCGAGGCCTTGCGCGTCTACGCCTCGGAAATGCGTGACAAACGCGTGATGCTGGCCGAGGAAAAGGCGAACGTCTTGCCGACGAAGCTCACACTGGGCACAATGATGTTCACCGTGCCGCCGCTGCTTATCATTCTGATCGGCCCGTCGGTGCACGGCGTGATCACGATGCTTGCAACGGTTGATTTCGGCCCATGAAGCGATTTTTCTGCGTGGCGGCGCTTTTACTTCTGGCCGCCTGCCAATCCGCCACGGGTGAATTTTCGCCCGACCGGCTGTCCACCCGTGCAGCCGGTTCGGCGCAGGATGTCGATGGCCTGATCGTCGGGCACCGCTTGATGGCCGCAGGCGAATACGAGTTGGCGCTGCGTGCCTATTACCGATCGATGGCCGAACAGGGGCCAACGGTCGACGCGCTGTCGGCGATCGGATCGGCGAATCTGAACCTGGGCCGGCTGGGGCAATCGGAGCAGATGCTGCGGCGCGCGCTGGACATGGACCCTCAATTCGTGCCCGCGCTGAACAATTTGGGCGTGGTGATGGTCGAAAACGAGGAATGGGCGCAGGCCGCGCAACTGTTTCGCACCGCTTTCGCCCTGGACAGCGGACGGTCGGAAGAAATCAGGCAGAATCTGCGTCTGGCACTCGCAAACCTGCAAGATTCGGGCTATACTGAAGAAAATAACAACAATTTCGCTTTGGTGCGGCGTGGGGACGGACGTTTCCTTCTTCTCGCAACGCCCTGAGCATCGAGCAGTGAAGGACGGACTATGCGCAAGATGTGGGTAGCATCGGCGTGCCTTGTCGGGCTCACCGTGCTTGCGGGTTGTGCCCAGGGGCGCCAGACCATGGCGACGCGGGCAATCGACAGTGTCGCCGAAATCGATCAGGAAAACATGGCCGAGATGATGCTCGCGGTCGCTGACCCGCGAGAAGCGGTCGAGTATTTCACGCGGGCCTCCGAGGCGAGCCCGGATCGCATCGTTCTGAGCCGTGGCCTCGCGCGGTCGCTGATGCGGGCCGGCAATGCCGCGGACTCCATTCCCGTCTGGCGCAGGGTCATCGACCACCCCGAGGCCTCGCCGGATGATCGCATCGAACTCGCCGAGGCCTATATTCGCGCCAATGACTGGGCGCAGGCCGAGGCCATGCTCAATACCGTGCCGCCCACGTTCGAAACCTACAATCGTTACCGGCTGGAGGCGATGGTCGCCGACAGCCGCCAGCAATGGGACCGCGCCGACAGCTTTTACGAAGTTGCGGCGGGCCTGACCCCAGAACCCGCCGGGGTGCTGAACAACTGGGGATATTCCAAGCTGACGCGCGGCGATTCACGCGGCGCCGAAAGACTGTTCACCGAAGCGCTGCGAAGCGATCCGACAATGTTCACTGCAAAGAACAACCTGGTTCTGGCTCGCGCCGCTCAGCGCCGCTATGAGCTGCCGCTGGTGCAGATGACCCAGGTCGAGCGGGCGGAACTGCTTTACACGATGGCCCTGGCCGCCATTCGACAGGGCGATGTCCGGACCGGGCGTGGCCTGTTGCAGGATGCCATTGACACCCACCCGCAATATTTCGAGGCCGCCGCCACCGCGCTGGCCGCATTGCGATAGGGTTCAGGCATGTTGACACAATCCGCGCAGGCAGGGTTTTGGCTGTTGATCTTCGCGACGCCTGTTGCGCTTTATGTCGCCTATACCGACCTGCGCTCCATGCGCATTCCCAACCTGGCGGTCCTGGCCTTGCTGGCGGTCTATGCGGTGGTCGGCGCGCTGAGCCTGCCCTTGTCCGTCTGGGCCTGGTCGTGGCTCCATTTCGTTGTCGTGCTGATCGTCGGTTTCGTTCTCAGCCTGACAGGCGGTTTCGGTGCGGGCGATGCCAAGTTCGCCGCGGCCATGGCACCCTTCGTCGCGCTGGGTGACTTGCGCCTGTTTCTTGTGCTGCTCAGCGCCGTGATTATCGCCGCCTTCATCGCGCACCGCGCCTTGCGGGCCATTCCGGCGATTCCGCGGGCAACGCCCGGCTGGCAGAGCTGGCAGCGAAAGGAATTCCCATTTGGCCTCGCTTTGGGGCCGGCGTTAATCTTTTATCTTGGTTTGGCCAGTCTTTATGGTAGCTGAGCGCCCCGTCCAGCCACTGCAATCCGATCAGAGCGAGAGCCGCGCATGAACGATCAGACACCGACCTCCGCACGCATTGCGCCCCCGCCCTTGCCCGCCACGCTGGACGATACCGGCCTGACCATGACGATGATGCGGGATATCCTGCTGAAGACCATGTTCCGCATGTCCCTGAGCCATGCGTCCGAGATATCGAAAATCATCTGTCTGTCCTTTTCGCAGACCCAGATCCTGATCGACGACGCGCGCAAGAATCACCTGATCGAGGCGATGGGCACGCTGCACGCCAATTCAGAATCCGCCGAGATGGCGTTTCAACTGACCGATACCGGCCGCACCCGCGCCCAGCAGGCGCTGGCGATCTCGGAATACTACGGCGCCATGCCGGTTCCCCTGGAGATTTATGCCGAACAAGTGCGTCGCCAGTCGATCCGCAAGGTAAAGATCAGCCGCGATGAGTTGCTGGCGGCGATGGGCGATCTGATCCTGCCCGAAGGGTTGCTCTCAAACCTGGGCCCTGCGGTGACATCCGGTCGCTCCATCCTGATGTATGGCCCGCCCGGCAACGGGAAATCGTCGATTTCAAACGGAATCCGCGATGCCATGGGGGACACCATCTACGTTCCCCGCGCGGTGGTGCATTCCGGCCAGATCCTGTCGGTCTATGATCCGATCGTCCACCGGATCCTCAAGACCGACGCCAATGCCGGCAACGCCCTTCGGTTGAGCGGACAGCGCTTCGACCCGCGCTATGTGTTGTGCGAGCGGCCGACAGTGGTCACCGGGGGCGAATTGAAACTGGAGATGCTGGAACTGAAATACAATTCGGTTTCGCGCACCTACCAGGCGCCCCTTCAGTTCAAGGCGATGGGCGGCGTGTTCATCGTCGATGACCTGGGCCGTCAGGAGGAACCGCCGCAGGCCCTGGTGAACCGCTGGATCGTCCCGCTGGAGATGAACTATGACATCCTGACGCTGGTGTCCGGCGAGAAGTTCATCGTGCCGTTCGACACGTTGGTGATCTTTTCGACCAATTTCCATCCGAACGAAATCTTCGACCAGGCCGCGCTGCGCCGCATCTTTTTCAAGATCAAGATCGACGGCCCCAACCAGGCCGATTTCCTGAAGATCTTTGCGCTGGTCGCCCGCAAGCGCCGGGTTCCGTTGAACGAAGACGCGCTGATCCATCTGCTGCAAACCAAGTATCCGACCATCGACAACGTCTATTCGAATTATCAGCCGGTGTTCCTGATCGACCAGATGATTTCAATCTGCGAGTTCGAGGGAAAGCCCTATCACATGTCGCCGGAATTGATCGATCGCGCGTGGTCCAACATGTTTGTGCGCGACGAAACGATCATTCGATAGCGCGGGCTTCGTTGGACGCGGGTTTCAGGCCCCAGCGTTCGGACGCCGCATCCGCATAGGTGCGGCTGACGGGCAATTCATCGCCAGACCACAAGACGACGAAATGGCGATACCCGTCGCGGCGCACATGGGTGGCCGCCGCGTCGGCAACCCAATGCGAGCGGTGAACCCGCAACCCCGACACGCCTTCGACCTCCCGCAAAGCGTCCGAAAACCGCAGACGAATCGATGTGGACCCGCAATCTGTCAACACCCGGACGGTGTGGTCGGACCCCGATATCGCCATCAGATCGCCGACCACATCGCCGGGCAGCCTCTGGTAAATCACCGGGCGAGAAGTGGCGTCCTCAGCCTTGTTCACCGTCGACGCCGCCTTGTCCTCGACAGGCGCCAGGTTTCGCCGGGTTCCATGGATCGTTTTCATGAAAATCTCGCGCGCCGCGATCAGCGACAGCGAGACCGCCAGCACGATCAGACCTTGCTGGATCATGTTGAACGGCTGCTGTCCGCGCGCCACGGAGTCGGTGATGAAATACAAGGGCGGTGTGTAGAGCAGCGTGAAGACCGGCGCGACGATGGCGTCATGCACCATCGGATGGGTTTCTTCGCTCAGAAAATGGTCCAGCATCTTGCGCAAGATCGAAACCAGCACGATGGACAGACCAATCACCGACGCCCAGAACAAGAACCGCTTCTCGCTGGTGATGCTGGGGAACGTCCCGAATGGCCCCATCAACGTAATCAGTGCCGTAGTCCCCGCCCAAATGACAATCAACGTCGGAAGAGAATAATTCCACCGTCCTTTCATGTCAAAATGCCAAGGTCCTTGCCGATTCACGAGATTCTGGATGGAGTCCAGGGTTTCATGATTTAATAGTTTGTTTCCCGCGTTTGCCAACCCTTCAAGTCGAAAAGAAATATCCCGATGCCCAATGATATCGACGCAGACCAGGCCAGCACATTGCGCCGGGTGCGGACCAGTTTCAGCCAGCAATCGATGATGGCCACGCTTGGCGCAACCCTGGCTGATGCCGACCGGGGCCGTTGCGTGCTGCGCGCCCCGATCGGCGCGCATGTGCTGCAACAGCATGGCGCGGCCCATGCCGGGCTTGCGTTCATGCTGGGGGATTCCGCCGCAGGCTACGCCGCGCTGACACTGATGCCGCACGATGCCGAGGTGATGACGGTCGAGATGAAGATCAACCTGATGGCCCCGGCGGTCGGAGACGCGCTGGAAGCGGTCGGCACGGTGGTCAAGTCAGGCCGGCGATTGAGCGTGGTTCAGGCCGAGGTTTTCGCACTGTCGGGCGCGCACCGAAAGACGATCGCGCTGTTGCAGGGCACCATGATCCCGGTGCCCTTGCCCGAATAGGCGCTCAGGCCGTCAGGCCCTGCGGCTCGGTCAGCCCGTTGACACGGCAGGCGGCGGTCAGCGTGTTGGCCAGCAGGCAGGCGATTGTCATGGGCCCGACGCCGCCGGGCACCGGGGTAATGGCGCCCGCGACCTGCGCGGCACTGGCGAATTCGACGTCCCCGACCAGTTTGGTCTTGCCGTCCCGCTCGATGCGGTTGATGCCCACGTCGATCACGGTGGCCCCTGTCTTGACCCAATCGCCCGGCACCATTTCCGGCCGGCCCACGGCAGCGACCAGAATGTCGGCGCGGCGGCAGACCTCGGCCAGGTCCCTGGTGCGGGAATGGGCGATGGTCACGGTGCAGCTGTCGCCCAGCAGCAACTGCGCCATCGGCTTGCCGACAATGTTCGAACGCCCGACGATCACCGCGTTCAGCCCCGACAGGCTGCCATGGTGGTCGCGCAGCATCATCAGGCAACCCAGCGGTGTGCAGGGAACCATGGATTTCTGCCCGGTGCCCAACAGGCCGACATTGCTGATATGAAACCCGTCCACATCCTTGGCGGGATCGATGGTGTTGATGACCAGATCGCTGTTCAGATGATCCGGCAAGGGCAGCTGCACCAGAATGCCGTGCACTGCCGGATCGGCATTCAGTCTTCCGATCAGCGCCAGCAGGTCCGCTTCGGATGTGTCGACATCCAGCTTGTGCTCGAACGAGTTCATGCCGACCTCGACGGTCTGCTTGCCTTTCGAGCGCACATAGACCTGGCTCGCCGGGTCTTCGCCGACCAGAACCACGGCCAGACCCGGCACGATACCGTGTTCGTCCTTCAGGCGTTGGACGTGTTCGGCCACCTGACCGCGAACCCTGGCCGCAAAGGCCTTGCCGTCGATAATCGTCGCGCTCATCGAATTGCTCCTTGCTTGCCGCTGACTCTGGTTTTGCGGTCAATCACGCCGCACACCGCATTGCGCCCCGGGCCGGTCGCGCTCGGCGCAGCAACCGGGCAGTCTGTGGGATGGTGGGCGGGGCGATGTGCGTTGCACGAGCGCCGCACATCGCCCACGCTGCACATCAGAAAAGCCCCTCGACATGGCCTTCCGCGCCGATGCGGATGTTCTCGGCGGCCGGGCTGCGCGGCAGGCCCGGCATGGTCATGATCTCGCCGCAGATCACCACGATGAACCCCGCCCCCGCCGACAGCCGCACTTCGCGGATCGGCACGGTATGACCGGTGGGTGCGCCGCGCAGGTTGGGGTCGGTGCTGAACGAATACTGGGTTTTCGCCATGCAGACCGGGAAATGGCCATAGCCCGCTTCTTCCCATGCCTTCAGTTGGCCGCGCACCGACTTGTCGGCAATCACCGCATCGGCGTGATAGATGCGCTTGGCCACGGTTTCGATCTTTTCGAACAGGCTCATGTCGTCAGGATAGAGCGGGGCGAAGTTGGCCGAACCGGATTCCGCCATCTCGACAACCTTGCGCGCCAGTGCTTCGCTTCCGGCTGAACCATGCGCCCAATGCTTGCACAGGATTGCTTCGGCGCCCTGATCGGCGACATAGGCCTGCACGGCGGCAATTTCGGCATCCGTGTCCGAATGGAAATGGTTGATCGCCACCACCACCGGCACGCCAAAGGATTTGACGTTGGCGATGTGGCGGCCCAGATTCGGGCAGCCCTTGTTGACCGCATCCACGTTTTCAGGGCCGAGATCGGCCTTGGCGACGCCGCCATTCATCTTCATCGCCCGCACGGTGGCCACGATGACCGCCGCCGATGGCTTCAGCCCGGCCTTGCGGCATTTGATGTCGAAGAATTTCTCGGCGCCCAGATCGGCCCCGAACCCGGCTTCGGTGACAACATAATCGCCCAGTTTCAGCGCCGTCCGCGTGGCAATGACCGAGTTGCAGCCATGCGCGATATTGGCGAACGGACCGCCATGCACGAAAGCCGGGTTGTTTTCCAGCGTCTGCACCAGGTTGGGCTGCATCGCGTCCTTCAACAGAACCGTCATTGCACCATCGGCCTTGATGTCGCGGCAATAGATCGGACGGCGGTCACGGGTATAGGCGACAACGATATCGCCCAGCCGTTTTTGCAGGTCGTCCAGATCGCGCGACAGGCACAGGATGGCCATGACTTCGGACGCCACGGTGATGTCGAACCCGGTCTGGCGCGGGAAGCCGTTGGACACGCCGCCCAGGCTGGTCACGACATCGCGCAGGGCGCGGTCGTTCATGTCCATGACCCGGCGCCAGACAACCCGGCGTTCGTCGATTTCCAAACCGTTGCCCCAATAGATGTGGTTGTCGATCATCGCCGACAGCAGGTTGTGGGCGCTGGTGATGGCATGGAAGTCACCCGTGAAGTGCAGGTTCATTTCCTCCATCGGAACGACCTGCGCATAACCGCCGCCCGCGGCCCCGCCCTTCATGCCGAAATTCGGGCCCAGGCTGGCCTCGCGGATACAGATCACGGCATTCTTGCCGATCTTGTTCAGCCCGTCACCCAGCCCCACGGTGGTCGTCGTCTTGCCCTCACCCGCCGGGGTCGGGTTGATTGCGGTGACCAGGATCAGCTTGCCGTCCTTGCGATCGAACAGCGAGTTGATGAACTCCTGGCTGACCTTGGCCTTGTCATGGCCGTAGGGCAGAAGGTGCTCGGACGGAATGCCCAGCTTCGCGCCGATCTCCATGATCGGTTTCTTCTTTGCCTCGCGGGCAATTTCGATGTCTGACTTGAACGACATAGTGGGCGCTCCTTGCGGAAATGGATCTGGCCCTTGCTTAGCGGGTTGCAAGCGACCGTCGCTTCTCTTTTGCGACGCGATGGTGACGTTTTCCGTCTTGGCCGGTTTCCGATACGACCCCGCCGTGCCGATCGGTCAACCGCCGCCGGTATCTGTGAACAGGCCATTTGGCCGGGATTGACCCACCGCGTCACATCATCCACGCGGACCTGGCCCCAGGCCACGGTGCGATCCGCTTGCCGGGACGCCGTGGTCGCCATTGATTTTCGCGGTCAAGCCCTGTCTGATTGGTGCGGTTCGCACGCAAGGATACATCATGGATCTGTCTTCGCTTTCCAGCATCGCTCAAATCGCGGCGGCGGTTGGCGTTATCGTGTCATTGGCCTTTCTTGGGTACGAGATCCGCATGACCCGGCTCCAGGCCGAACACGCCAACTGGCGCGACCTGTTGCAGTCGCTCAGCGATTACAAGGGTATCACCAATGACCTGCCATTCGCCGAGTTCGTCACGCGCGCGCATACCGATTATCACGCGCTCACGGATGCCGAGAAACTGAGCTTCGGTGGCTATATGGAGCAAGGCATCCACATCTACGCGAACTTCTACAAACACAATGCCCTGTTGCCGGGCCAGATCGACGGAATCGACGAAGCGATATCCAATTGCCTGATCGAGATGCTTGCGACCCCGGGCGGCGCAGCGTGGTGGGTCGAAAACAAGGCGCGACATCGGTTCCGCCTGGGAACATATGACGCCATCGACGCCGTGTTGCGAACCGCGTCCCGCGACGCGTCGGCAAGCGGGAAAAGTTGAACGCCGCGCGATGCATCCGCTATCCGCCGCGTTCCCTCAAGACGGCGTCCACAGCCCACAAAAAAAAAGCCCCGGAAGCGGCTCGGCCTCCGGGGTTTGTCGAATTCGGCGCGGGCGCATCAGGCGCTGGGGTTCGGCTCCATTCCGCTGTCATCGCCGGGACGGCGCGGCTTGGTGCGCGGGATCGACGCCACCGACGGCACCCCGCCTGTCGGCGTGGAATCATCCTCGTCCCGGCCCGGCCCTTCGCCCGCCATCACACGGGTGATTTCCTTGCCGGTCAGCGTTTCATATTCAAGCAGCCCCTTGGCCAGGTTTTCCAGCTCCTGTGCGCGCTCGGTCAGGATGCGCTTCGCGGTCTGATAGCCTTCCTCGACGATGCGGCGCACCTCTTCGTCGATTTTCTCCTGAGTTTCGGGCGAGGCATTCGAGCCACCCTGATAATTGCCCAGAAAGCTTTGCTGCTCGTTCGCGTAATCGATATTGCCCAAGGCGTCCGAGAACCCGAACTGCGTGACCATCGCCCTTGCGATGCGGCTGACCTGCTGAATATCGCTGGCCGCGCCCGAGGTGACGTTTTCCTTGCCGAAGATCAGCTCCTCGGCCACCTTGCCGCCCATCGCCATGGCGATCTTGGACTTGTATTTGGTGTAGGTCACGCTCAACTGATCGCGTTCGGGCAGCGACAGGACAAGCCCCAGCGCCCGGCCCCGCGGGATGATCGTCGCCTTGTGGATCGGATCGTGCTGCGGCACGTGCAGGCCGACAACCGCATGCCCGGCCTCGTGATAGGCGGTCAGTTTCTTCTCGTCCTCGGTCATCACCATGGAGCGGCGTTCCGCGCCCATCATGACCCTGTCCTTCGCGTCCTCGAAATCCTGCATCGTCACGAAGCGCCGGTTCTTGCGCGCGGCGGTCAACGCAGCTTCGTTCACAAGGTTGGCCAGGTCCGCGCCCGAAAAGCCGGGGGTGCCGCGCGCGATGATGCGCAGATCCACATTCGGGCCCAGCGGAACCTTGCGGGCATGAACGCCAAGGATTTTTTCGCGGCCCTTGATGTCCGGGTTCGGCACCTGCACCTGGCGGTCAAAGCGGCCGGGGCGCAGCAGCGCCGGGTCCAGAACGTCGGGGCGGTTGGTCGCGGCGATGATGATGATGCCCTCGTTGGCCTCGAACCCGTCCATTTCGACCAGCAACTGGTTCAGCGTCTGTTCGCGCTCGTCATTGCCGCCGCCATAGCCCACGCCACGCGAGCGGCCGACAGCGTCGATTTCGTCGATGAACAGGATGCAGGGCGCGTTCTTTTTCGCCTGTTCGAACATGTCGCGCACCCGTGACGCGCCGACACCGACGAACATTTCGACAAAATCAGAGCCCGATATGGTGAAGAACGGCACACCAGCCTCACCGGCGATGGCGCGCGCCAGCAGTGTTTTACCGGTGCCCGGAGGGCCGACCAGCAACGCGCCTTTCGGGATCTTGCCGCCCAGCCGGCTGAACTTCTGCGGCGTGCGCAGGAATTCGACGATTTCTTCCAGCTCTTCCTTGGCCTCATCGATGCCCGCGACGTCATCGAAGGTCACGCGCCCGTGCTTTTCCGTCAGCAGCTTGGCCTTGGATTTGCCAAAGCCCATGGCCCCGCCTTTGCCGCCGCCCTGCATCCGGTTCATGAAGAAGATCCACACGCCGATCAGCAGCAGGAAGGGCAGCCAGACCGACAGCGCCGACATCAGGCCCGAGCGTTCCTGCGCCCGCGCCTCGACCGAGACATTCGCGTCAATCAGCCGATCGGTCGGGTTTTCACCCGATGGCCGCACGGTGGTATAGGCCTGGCCACTGCGGTCGGTGACGCGCAGTGTCTCTCCGTCAATGACGACCCGGCTGACATCGCCGGCCTCGACCCGTTGCAGGAAATCGGAATAACCGACCGTCCGGCCCGCTGTTGTGCCGGCCCCGTTGTTGAACAGGGTGAACAGAACGATCATCAGGAAGAACAGGACGATCCAGAAAGCGAAATTTCTCGCGTTGCCCACGGGGGCCTCCAATCACACGGCCCCAAAGGCCAGTTGGCTCTAAAATAGTGATGCGTCGGTCGACTTCAATGCGATTGTTGCAACTCATTGACCATCGCGGCGACTGGTCGCGCAGAAAATCGCCATTTTTGCGGCCAAAGCGCCAGCGGGGCGGCAATCAGCTCTGTTCCGTGCCAGATCGCGGGTTGCGCGGCGAGAGCGGCCTGCGGCAGGCCGGTTTCTCGCCAATGGGGGTGCGCGCCTGCCCGGGCCTGGGCGCTCAGCCGCGCCAGCCCATCACTCCCCAGCGCCCGAATCACGGCGCCGGGGGGCGCACCGGCCGGGATGTTTGCCCGCCAGCGCCGGTCCCACAACATATCGGCCGGCGTTTCCACGGCGGCGATGGCGCGCGCCTCGCGCCACAGGCGCAGGTCATCGCCCTCATCGGCCAGCACGCATCCGCGCAGCGCCCCACCCTGCGCCAGCCACCGATGCAGGGCCGTCAGCCGAGGCCGGTAGCCATCGCCCGACAGCGCCATCAGCAACGCTGCAAACAGCCTGTCACGGATCTCGGCGGGCAAATCCAGCGCCGCCCTGGCGATCAGAACCGTTCCCGTCTCCTCGCGCACCAGCCGCGACACCGCGTCCATCATCTGCAAATCCAGCGCAATGCGCGCCCGGCGCAGGCGCGCGGTCGTGTCGGCCAGCGTCGCGGAGTCGATCCCCAAAGCGGCGAGTTGGCTCAATGCCTGGCGCGCGCGCACACGCAGAAATGCCGGATCAGCATTCGACGGATCGTCAGCCCACCCGATTCCGCGCCCGCGCAGCGCGTCGCGCAACTCGTCGCGCGTCACCGGCAGAAACGGCCGCAGCCAGGTCATGCCCCGGGCAATCCGCCTGGGCGCCATCCCCGACAGACCGTCCACCCCGGATCCGCGCGCCAGGCGCATCAGGAAGGTTTCGGCCTGATCGTCGCGCGTGTGGGCCAGCACCACCGCCTCCACGCGCCCTCGCGCCCACGCGCCGATCAGATCCAGCCGCGCCTGCCGCGCTGCCTGTTGCAGGTTGCCCTCGCGCGGCCCCTCCCATTTCAGCGTGTCATGCGCCACGCCCAGACGGGCGCACAGGGCCGCCACCTGTGCAGCTTCCTGCGCCGCCTCTGGGCGAAGACCGTGATCGACCGTCACCGCCTGCACGGCTTGCGCACCCAAGCCCTCAACCGCCAGAACCAGCGCCGCCACGGAATCGCTACCACCCGACACAGCGACGCCGATCCGCCGGTAGCCGGCGCAGGCGTCTTGCAAACAAGGTAAGGGAGCCGGATTGCTCACGCCCCTGCCCCCTTCATCTTGCTCCAAATACTCCGGGGGGTGAATTGGCCAGCGGCCAAGAGGGGGGCAGCGCCCCCCCCTCCCCGGTTGCCGTCTGTCAGCGGTCAGTTTGACACCACCGTCACAGCCCGCCGGTTCAGATCCCAGCAGCGTTGTGCTGCGCAAACCTCGATCGGGCGTTCCTTGCCGTAACTGACGGTGCGGATACGACCGGCGCTCACGCCCTCGGCAATCAGGAATTGTTCCACGCGCGCGGCCCGGCGCGCGCCCAGCGCGATGTTGTATTCGCGCGTGCCGCGCTCGTCCGCGTGACCCTCGATCAGGATCGAATAGGCCGGATTGCGGTTCAGCCAGACGGCTTGTGTGCGCAGGACGATCTGACCCTGCTCGGTCAGGTCGCTGCTGTTCACGGCAAAATTGACCGTATCGCCAATGGTGGTGTTGAAATACGCGATGGACGCCGGATCGCCGGGATCGCCCAACGCGGTCGAGCTGATGCCCGCACTGGCGCCATATTCATAATCATTCGCGCCGCCGCGCGGGTTTGCACAAGCAGCCAGCACCAGGGCTGCCGCCACCAGCGTGGCCTTGCTCAGAAGTTTCATGTCGAATTCCTTGTGGATTGGTCTGTGCGTCCTGCCCCTTGCGCATCATATCAGAACAGAACGAATTGTGGAATCACCCTCATGTCATGTCTGGCGGCGCGCCGCCTATGGCAACAGGGGGGACCAGGATGGGTCCGATGCCGGGCCCGGCGAGCGCACACGCCGCAGGTTGCGCCCGGTGATATCGACGGACATCAGGGTCGGATCACCACCGGCCTCTTCGCGGGTGAACATGATTACCCGGCCATTGGGCGACCATGTCGGCCCCTCGTCCAGGTAGCTGGAGGTCAGGATCCGCTCGTTCGAGCCGTCAAGCCGCATCACACCGATATGGAACCGTCCGCTGAGCGACTTGGTGAACGCCACCAGATCCCCGCGTGGCGACCAGACCGGCGTGCTGTAGCGCCCCTGACCGAAGCTGATGCGCTCTGCGGCCCCGCCGGAAACCGGCATGACGTAAAGCTGCGAGTTGCCCGACCGGTCGCTTTCAAATGCCACGCGGCTGCCATCGGGAGAAAAGCTGGGCGCCGTGTCGATCGCCTCGGTCGCGGTCAGTTGCCAGCGCTGGCCGCTGGTCAGGTTCAGCAGATACAGATCCGTGCGCCCGTTGACCGACAGCGAATACACCACCGACTGGCCATCGGGCGAGAAACGTGGCGCGAAGGTCATTTCTCCGGGCTGATCGCCGATCACCTGGCGGCGGCGGCTGGACACGTCCATCAGATAGACGCGCGGGAATCCGGTATCGTAGCTGGTGAACAGGATCCGGTCGCCGGTAGGCGAAAAGCGCGGGGCAAAGGCCAGCGCCGTGCCATCGGTCAGATACTGGATGTTCTCGCCATCCTGATCCATGATCGCCACCTGCTTGCGCCGGTTGTCGCGCGGGCCGGATTCAGCGATGAACACCACGCGGCTGTCGAAATAGCCGGCCTCGCCGGTCAGTCTGGCATAGACCTGATCCGACACCCGGTGCGCCATGCGCCGCCAGGCATCGGTGTTGCCATCCAGTTGCAGCCCGTCGCCCAGCTGCTGGCCGGACACCACATCGAACAGCCGGAATTTCACCGTGATCTGATTGCCGTTCACCCGCACCGCACCGGTGATCAGCGCGCGGGTATTGACCGCGCGCCAGTCGCTGAACTGGACCGGGCTTTCAAAGCTGGTTATCCGTCCGATCTGCGCCGAGGCGGGAATTTCGCGCAGCAACCCGGTGCCGGACAGGTTGTTGGCGATGACCCGGGCGATGGACTGGGCATATTGCCCCGCCGCGCCATTCTCGGGCACGAAATCGGGGATCGCGTAGGGCACCGGCTCGATCACGCCTTCGGTGATCTCGATCCGCAAAGGCGTCTGGGCCAGGGCGGCACCGGGGGCAAACGCAAATCCGGCCAACAGGCCAAGCACGGGGCGGCGGGTCAACTGGGTCATCTGGTACTCATCTGGGCGGGGTTAAAGACAATTTCGACCAGTCTCCACTGATCGTACAAATCGGGCGGCAAACCGTAACCATTGATACCACATTGCACGATCGCCTGTCGCCCGGCATCGAAGGCGGCAAGCTGCGCGGCCAACCCGCCGCCCGTGGCGCTGACCTGATAGATCGAGGATTCGATCGGCCGCGCCTCAGGGGTCATCTCGAATCCGATGGTGATGACCACGTTCAGTGCTTCGGTCGACAGGATACCCACGTTCCAGCAGGATTCGATATTCAGCCGCAGGATGTCCTTGTCAGCCTGCGACAGCGTTGCGGGAATGGCCTGATCCAGCGCCCCGAAAATCGCGGCGGCCAGCGCATCGTCGATCGCGTCGGGGCTGGGCCCGGCTGCGACATCGGGCGTGGCGGCGGCCGCATCTGGCGCGGGATCGGGCGCGAAGGTCAGGGCGGGGCGCGAGGCCGGGACCGGCTGCTGCGCGAGCTCGACCGGCGCGGGCTGGGCCGGGCGGCGGCGCGGGCGCAGGCTGACCTCGGGCGCGGTGGCGGTGCGGCGCGCGGGTTCGGTTTCGCTGATTGTCGTGGCTTCGGTCACGGTTTCGGTGGCGGCGGCTTCGCGCTGGGTGGCGTCCTGCGCCTCGGCCGCGTCCACCGTGGCCCGCGCGTCGGGCGTGATCGCCGCCTGATCGACCGGGCCGGTGGCGATCTGCGGATCCGGCGTCGGCGCGGCCTGCGGCGCCACACGGTCTGTCTGGCGCTGCACCGGGGTCAGGCTGCTGTCGGGTGTCGTCCGAGGCGCGATCACGGCGGCTTGCGGCGGTTCGGGCGCAACCGGCTGCGGTGGAGCAACCGGT
>TARA_R110002073_G_scaffold63391_1_pt1 | contig 18462 bp, 18 predicted proteins | sample TARA_R110002073 | Tara Oceans TARA_R110002073 (sample SAMEA4397174) | marine metagenome | biome: Polar Biome; feature: [DCM] deep chlorophyll maximum layer (ENVO:01000326); material: water (ENVO:00002006), including particulate matter (ENVO:01000060) such as... | depth 40 m
ATGGAACTTAAAGTCGCTAACCTAAGCCCTGGTGCGTATGTTATAAATATTAAAACGGAAAAAGAAACAATTACTAAAAAAGTAATTGTAGAATAAAAATAATTGCTCTGAAACTGAAACTTTATTTTGTTAGTTAGTTCACTAAACTTAAATGGCTCCAAGAAATTGGAGCCATTTATTATTTTATATTGTTTAGAAGTTCTTCCAGAGAATGCTTATACTGTTCTCCAGAATTCATGTCTTTTAACGTAAACTTATTATTTTTAAGCTCCTCCTCTCCTACTATAACTACATAAGGAATAGCTCTTCGGTTAGCGTATGTCATTTGCTTTTTCATCTTAGCAACATCTGGATATAATTCGGCATTAATGCCTTTTTCTCTTAGTGATTTAATTGCTTTAAGACCGAATAAAGCCTCTTTATTACCAAAATTAATAAATAACACATCTACTTTATTACTTACAGTTTCAGGGAATACATTCAACTCTTCAAGCACTAAATAGATTCTATCTAATCCGAAGCTAATACCAACACCACTTACATCTTTTAGGCCAAAAATTCCAGTAAGGTCATCGTAACGACCTCCACCACCAATAGATCCCATTTGTACACCTTTGGGTGCAGCAACTTCAAATATGGCTCCTGTATAATAATTTAAACCTCTAGCAAGGGTTACATCCAATTGTAATGAAGCTGAGTTTAATTGTAATTCAGAAATGGCGTTATCAATAAATTCAAGTTCTTCAACACCTCTTAGTCCTTCATTAGAAGTACTTAAAATAGTTTTTAAACTTGCAATTTGTGTTTTAAAAGTTCCTGATAGACTAAATAAAGGCTGTAGTTTATTAATACCTTCTTGCGAAATACCTTTGTTTTGCATTTCTTCTTTAACCTTCTCCTCGCCTATTTTATCAAGCTTATCTAATGCAACTGTAAAGTCAATTAATTTGTCTTGAGCACCAATAACTTCGGCAATACCAGATAATATTTTTCGGTTATTAATTTTAATAACGACACCTTCAAGACCTAAATTAGTAAATACCTCATCATAAAGTTGCACAAACTCTACTTCTTGCCATAACGATTTAGAGCCAACCACATCGGCATCGCATTGGTAAAACTCTCTAAAACGTCCTTTTTGTGGTCTGTCGGCTCTCCAAACTGGTTGTACTTGATAACGCTTAAATGGAAATAAAATATCGTTTTGGTGCTGTACTACATAACGTGCAAATGGTACTGTAAGATCGTAGCGTAGGGCTTTTTCAGAAATACTAGCGGTTAATTTATTTGAATCTTTAGCAGTATATGCACCTGTATCTGACTTGGCTAAATAATCGCCAGAATTCAATATTTTAAAAATCAACCTATCGCCTTCTTCACCATATTTTCCCATTAAGGTATCATAGTTTTCAAAACTAGGGGTTTCTATAGGTTGAAATCCGAAACGCTCAAAACTAGATTTTATAGTATTAACTATATAGTTGCGTTTCGCTACTTGCTCTGGATTAAAATCTCTGGTACCTTTAGGAATACTTGGTTTTTGTGCCATATCAACTACCTGCGAAGGCAGGTATTATTTTAATAATTATTCGAAATATTTTCCACATCTATCAATTACTAATGAAATTGTATAATGAGGCAGAACAAAAATAACAGTTTAATTTGAAATAGATTACCACCTAAGCAGGAATGACAAATTTAATGCACCAACTTATGAAAATAGGTAAACAAATCGCCTTTAGTAATCACAGCTCCTTGTTGTATTAAGGCAAACTTATCAAGTTGTTTATCTCTTGAATACTCTTTATTAGCTTGAAAAAGCTCTACGGAATCATCCATTAAATTTTTGCGTAACCACGAAAATCCTTCACTTTTGGTTAAATCTATACTCTCTTTAGCGATTTTTAAGCCTACTAGCTCAATTCGATCATCGGCTAAATGAAATAGATACATGTGCTGTGACGAGATATTTTCTAAGTATCTAGCTTTGGTTAGCACGCCTTCCCATACTAAATCGCTAAACACATCCAGTTCTTGTTCGGCCAACTCAGGTTTATTGGTTTTAATATTAGTCCATTCGTCTGCTGTTACAGACTGCGTTGCCAAAAAATTAATAAACTCTTGGTGTAATTCTTCAAATTGTTCTTTAGATAATCTTGTGTATTTCATGATAAAATAAAAAAATGCGCCCTTAATTTTAAGAACGCAAATTTAATGATATATTTTCTATTCTCTTAGAATATGTAACGTAAACCAAACTGCATTTGCCATCTAGAAGCTAAGCTAGAATCGTATCCAAATGTTTTTGTTTGATCTGGATTGAAGGTATATGTTGGATTACCAGAACCATCTACAGTCACACCAATTGGTTGAATGTTATTAGGTTGTTGAACCAATCCCCATTCTGAGCTTAATAGGTTTCCGAAATTTAAAATATCTATACTAAACTGTATTGTATTTTTCTTACCGTTGCCTACATTAAAATTATAGTCCTGTAGAAACTTTAAATCTACACGAGATCTCCAAGGTGCTAAAGCACCATACCGTTCGGCATATTGACCTCTACGACCACTTAAATAATCATCTTGTGAAATAAACGCATCCAGAGCAGCACCTTGACCAGCTCCAGAGAATGTCATTTGATTAATTTCGGAAGACGTAGGAATATAAATTAAATCATTAATACTAGAACCATCTCCATTAATATCACCTCCATAAACATAGTTAAAACGACCACCTTGAGCATATTCAAAAAATGAAGAAATCGTGGTTGACCATTTATCTCCGCCATAATCCCATTTTTTACTTGCTACGCCAATAAATCTATGTGTATTACCATACTTAGAATAAGATAACACATCGGCATTAACATCTCCAACTATGGCGTTGCCTGCATAGGCATCACTTGTTATTTCAGCTTCAATAGAGTTAACATCTTTCGCATTTAGATAACTGTATGCTAGCATTGTATATAATCCGTTTTCAAAAGTTTTTTGAGCTTTTAGTGATGCATTCCATATTCGGCCTTTATCAGAATTGGTAAATACGTAAGCATTATTTATAAGGTCTGATGAAGTATAAATGGGTCTATTATCGACCCCATTTAATGTTCCTGACGGATCTAATTGTCCCCAGTTTTGTACATGAGGTCCATTAATGTCTTTAGTATAAGATACGTCGGCAGTTAATATCAAACCGCTTTCAAAACGTTTATCAGCTCCAATATTTGTTCTCCAAACTTGTGGGAATTTATAATCTGGATCTACTGCTTGCAAGAAGAACACATCTGGGTTAGCAATTTGATTTCCTAGCCATACAAATGGGAAACGCCCTGTAAATAAACCTGAACCTCCACGAAGCTGGAAAGTATCATCGCCATTTACATCGTAATTAAACCCAAGTCTTGGAGATATTAACCAATCGTTTGTTGGCATATTAGTATTATCAATTAAAACCGTTTCTCCCGTATTTGGATTTACATAAGGAATGTCTGATACTACAAAACCTCTATCTATTACTTCTTGAGCTTTTTGGGCAGAATCGAAGAATAATGGTTTATCGAAACGAACGCCATAGGTAAGTTTAAATTTTTCAGAAACATTCCATTCATCCTGTGCGTAAAATGATAGTTGACCAACATTGGTTTCGGCCAACGCCCAAGAATCATTTGCATTATTTGCTTCAAAAGTTGCTTGAGCTGCAGCAATTGTTCCAATATAATCGTTAGCATCAAAATCATTTATATCAACACTTCCAAATAAATCAAAACCATAACTTGTCAAGTTAAACGAATTATCAAATTGGAATTTTTCTAGTGAAAATCCTATTGTATAGGTATGATCTCCTTTGAAAAAATTTAAGTTATTTGAAAACTGTAATACCTTTTGATCTAATCTATTATTAACTGAAAAAGGTTCGTGACCAACAATGATATAAGGGGAACCATCTTTATAAATATTTATGGATGGTGCTGGAGTTGAGAATGGGTTTCTATAATCGTTAAAATGTGTGTATCCAAATTGAAACTTATTGGATGTATTTTCAGATAGCGTAGAGTTTAACTCTATTTGTATAGATTTTAATTCATTATTAATTTCATAACCAGAATTTTCAAACTGCAAAGTAGAAGCATTTGGTCCTCTAAATCCAATAGCAGTTGGGTGGGCAGGTTTTTCTTTAGAGGCATTTAAGAAATTATAAATAACAGCTAGACGGTTATTATCATTAATATTCCAATCAAGTTTAAAGATTCCTTTAGTAGATTCTGCTTGATGTGTAAAACCTTCATAAGCACCTGGATCGTAACCTACTGCCAACAAAGCATCTCTCACTGCAATTAAATCGCTTTCTAAAACTCTAGACTCATTAATAGCTCCAGAACCAGTATTAGGAACCCAACCATTTGTACCCAAATCGGAGCGTTCATCTTTTTCAAAATTAGCAAAAAAGAATAATTTATTTTTTACAACTGGACCACCAATACTAACACCGTATTGTTGTTGTTCTAACTTAGGTCTTGTTACTTCATCTCCTTTTATTTTCTTCCCTGTCATTTTTTCGTTTCTAGTAAACCCATATACGGTTCCATGAAACTCATTCGTTCCACTTTTTGTAACAGCATTTACTGTAGCTCCTGTAAAACCTGATTGTGTAACATCGTAAGGTGCTGTCGATACTTGTATTTGTTCAATAGCATCCAATGATATAGGTTGCGCATCAGTTTGTCCACCTGGAGTTGCTGCATCTAAGCCAAAAGGGTTATTAAAAATTGCACCATCTAACGAGAAGTTGTTAAATTGATCGTTACGTCCTCCAAATGAATTTCCACTCGCAGTTGGCTCTAATCTAGTAAAATCTGCGGCAGATCTTGAAATAGTTGGCAAACGTGTTAGTTCACGACGGCCAACACTGGTTTCTGCTCCAGTACGGTCGCTTCCAAAAGTGCCTGTACCACTATTTCCTGTAACCACAATAGCATCTAGTTGTTGGCTATCAGGCACCATTTGAACATCTAAATTTAAAGTGTTACCTAATGTTAAGAATACTTCGGTAAAAGATTGTTCTTTATAACCTAAATAGCTAATTGTAATAGTATATGGTCCGCCTACTCTTAAATTAAGTAAGTTGTATCTCCCATCAAAGTTAGCTGCTGCACCATACTTAGTTCCTGTTGGACCATGAATAGCTAAAACATTAGCTCCTGGCAATGGTTGAGAATTCTCATCTAAGATTAATCCTTTAATATTAGATGTAGTAACCTGCCCAAAGGCAAAAGTTGCAATACACAGTAAAAGAATAGAAAGAATAGTTTTTTTCATGTAATTAAGTATTAATTAATATTTGTTATTGATTGACGTAAATTTAAACAAAAAAACCGCTCAATGAACGGTTTTAATAATATTGAATGAACAATTATAGACAATTGTTTGTAATAATTTTGTAAGTTAATTTATGCTTGTGGTACAATTTCGAAAGCTAAATCAACAGTTACATCTCTGTGTAATCTAACTACTGCATTGTACTTTCCTAAACGCTTAACGTTTCCACCTACAACAGAGATAAATTTCTTGTCGATGTTGTGTCCTTCTTTTTCTAAAGTTTCAGCAATATTAATATTATTTACAGAGCCAAATAACTTATCGCCAGATCCTACTTTAGCAGCAATCTTAATTTCTAAAGCTTTTAATGCTTCTGCAACTTTGTTAGCATCGTCAACTATTTTTTTCTCCTTAAAAGCTCTTTGTTTTAAGTTTTCTGCTAATACTTTTTTAGCAGAGCTTGTTGCTAATATAGCTTGTCCTTGAGGAATTAAAAAATTTCTACCATAACCGTTCTTAACTGTTACAACATCGTCTTTAAATCCTAAATTGTCAACGTCTTGTTTTAATATAAGTTCCATTGTTATCGGTATTTTATTTTAATAAATCTGCTACGTATGGCATTAAAGCTAAATGACGCGCTCTTTTTACTGCAACTGCAACTTTACGTTGGTATTTTAAAGAAGTACCTGTTAAACGTCTTGGTAAAATTTTACCTTGCTCGTTTATAAATCTCATTAAAAAATCTGGGTCTTTATAATCAACATATTTAATTCCAGATTTTTGAAACATACAATACTTTTTCTTCTTGTTAGTGTCTATGTTTAAAGGCGTTAAATATCTAATTTCTCCGTCCTTCTTTCCTTTAGATTGTTGTTCTATCGATGACATACTTACGCTTTTTCTTTAAGTTTAACTCTTCTTCTCTCTGCCCAAGAAATAGCATGTTTATCTAACGATACGGTTAAATAACGCATAAAACGCTCGTCGCGTTTAAACTCTACTTCTAAGTTGTTAATAACTTCACCAGGAACGGTGTATTCAAATAAGTGGTAAAAACCACTTTTTTTGTTTTGTATTGGGTAAGCTAGTTTTTTAAGTCCCCAATCTTCTTTAGCTATCATCTTTGCACCGTTAGAAACAAGAAAATCTTCGTATTTCTTTACTGTTTCCTTTATCTGATCTTCAGATAAAACGGGATTTAAGATGAAAACAGTTTCGTAATGATTCATATTAAAATTGTTATTTATGTTTAAAATGGGTGCAAAAATAGGTATTTATTATTGTTTTGACAACAATTTTATACCTATTTTTTTATTCTTAATGAAATGTTAAAATTTTGTTAAACAAAACACTTTACCGATGTTTTTTGGTTTTTAACCGAATTTTTTGTACTATTGTCGATATCTTAACCTAAAACAAGAAATGTTATGACTTTAAACTGTGTTGTTGTAGATGACTCCGCAATCCAACGCTTATCTATTGTCAAGCTTATAGAGAACCACCCTTCTCTTAACTTGATTGCAGAATATAGCAGTGCCCTGGAAACTAAAAACGGACTCAATACTCACAAAGTAGACTTAATCTTTCTGGATATCGAAATGCCTGTTTTAAATGGCTTTGAATTACTTGACGTACTAAATAATAAACCCCAAATTATTTTTGTTACCGGTAAAACAGAGTACGCATTTAAAGCATTTAATTACGATGCCACAGATTATCTACAAAAACCAATTACAAGAGAACGCTTTAATACTGCCGTAGATAAGGCTTTAGAGCAGCACAAATTAACGCTGGACTTTAAAGAAACCGATGGTGAGCACATTTTTGTAAAGAGTAATTTAAAGAAGAGAAAGGTTTACATTAAGGATATAAAATGGATTGAAGCTCTTGGTGACTATGTAAAATTAGTAACCGAAGAGAATAGCTTAGTGGTATTATCTACCATGAAAGCTTTTGAAGCAGAATTGCCAGAAGGTAAATTTTTAAGAATTCATAAATCTTATATCGTTAATTTAGATAAAATTGATCGCTTTAATAGTAAAAATGTTGAAGTTGGAGCTTACGAAATTCCTTTAAGTAGAAATAAGAAGACCCAATTGGTAGATGCTTTAAATAATATTTAAACAACTAATAATTATCGACATTTAAAATTACTTTAATCGGACGAAAATCTTTGATACTCAAGAAGCTGTTCTTAATTTTAAGAATAGCTTCTTTTGTTTTTAATAATGATTGATTTTGAGGAATTTTAATCAAAATATTTTTGTGGTATTGATTTCTAATCCTGGAAATTGGTGGAAACTCAGGCCCTAACACATATTGTTTAAATACTTGTCTTAATGATTTTGCGATCCACTCTGCGCCATCGTTTACTTTGTTATAATCTCTATGTCTTAGCGTTATCTTAATTAGCCTGTAAATTGGTGGATACTTATAATTATGGCGTTCGTCCAATTGCTCGTAAAACATAGATAAATAATCATTAGTGGAAACTTGCTGCAAAATTTTATGATAAGGATTGTATGTTTGTATAAGCACTTTTCCCCTTACATCGGTTCTACCTGCTCTTCCAGCTACTTGTTGCATGAGCTGAAAACTACGTTCGTGTGCTCTAAAATCCGGAAAATTCAATAAACTATCGGCATTCATTATCCCAACTAATTTCACGTTTCTAAAATCCAAACCTTTAGTAACCATTTGTGTGCCCACCAATACATCTACTTCATGTTGCTCAAACGACGTTATTATACGCTCATAGCTATATTTTCCTCTAGTGGTGTCCAAATCCATTCTAGCAACTTTCACTTTAGGAAATAGCACCTTAACCTCTTCCTCTATTTGTTCGGTCCCAAAACCCTTGTTATCCAACTCACTGCTGCCACAAGCGGTACAGTTATTGGGCATGGCAATGGCATAACCACAATAGTGGCAGCGTAATTGATTATTGTATTGATGATAGGTTAAACTCACATCGCAATTGGAACATTGTGGCGAATGACCACAGGTGTGACACTCTATTATTGGAGAAAAACCTCGTCTATTTTGAAATAATATAATTTGATAATCATTATCTAAAGCTTCAGTCATTTCTTCAATGAGTCTATCGCTAAAGTGACCTCGCATACGCTTGCGTTTCTGTTTATCTTTAATATCTACAAGCTCAATTTCAGGCATTAACACATTATTGTAACGTGTGTTTAGCTCTGCAAAACCATATTTTTTTTCTTTAACAGCGTTAAAATAACTTTCTATACTTGGTGTTGCAGAACCCAAGAGTGTTTTTGCTTTAAATAAATTAGCTAGCACAACAGCAGTATCTCGAGCATGGTAACGAGGTGCAGGATCGAACTGTTTATAGGATTGTTCATGCTCTTCATCAACTATAATTAACCCTAAATTACTGAATGGTAAAAACACAGACGAACGTGCTCCCAAAACCACTTTAGCTTTATCGGAATTGTTTAACACATGGTTCCAAACCTCAACACGTTCGTTTAAAGAATAACGTGAGTGATATACCGAAATTTGATTACCAAAATATGCGCTGAGCCTACTTACTAATTGTGATGTCAAAGCAATTTCTGGAACTAAATACAATACTTGTTTCCCTTGTTTTAAAATGGTTTCAATAAGTTTTACATAGACTTCTGTTTTTCCGGAAGATGTCACACCATGTAATAATGTAACATTTTGATTTTTAAATGATTTGGTTAAACTATTTAAAGTAATAGTTTGTTGGCTGTTTAACTTTTTAGTGTCTGAAATTATTTCATTTTCAAAAGAAACCCTATCTGTTTGCAAGTAATATTCTTCTAAAATGTTTTTATCGACCAAAGCTTTTATTTGCGCTGAAGATGCTTCACTTTTTTTTATTAATTCTAATACTTTAATTGGTTTTTTTGTAGTAGAATTTAAGGTGAAAAAAGATAAAATAATTTGTCGTTGCTTTGGTGCTCTAGTTAGAGTTTCTAATAATTCTTGTAATTTATCTTCACTACTATAGTCAACATGTAGCTTAACGTATCTTACTAATTTTGGTTTGTATTTTTCATACAATTCTTCTTCAATAGTAATAACATTTTTTGTAATTAATCTTTTTATTACAGGAAGCACATTTTTTTTATCAAGAATGTTGTTAATATCCCGAACTTTTAAACTAGACTGATGTTGTAATGCCTCGTAAACCAAAAACTCATCATCCTTTAGCTCTAAATCGTTAATTTCTTCGTTTTTATTTAGGACAATATTAGTTTCGCTCTCCAATAAAAAAGCACTAGGCAATGCAGCTCTTAGAATATCTCCAAGCGTGCACATATAGTAATTGGACATCCATTGCCAAAGCTTCATTTGAAACTCATTAACAATAGGATGTTCGTCTAAAATTTGATGTATTTCTTTTGCTTCATAGGCTTCAGGCGCTTTTTGATGAATGTCTAAAACAAGGGCAGTATATATTTTACGCTTCCCAAAAGGAACAGCAACACGCATCCCTTTTTTTAAAAACCCTGCTTCGGCTTGTGTTATAGCGTAGGTAAATTGTTTCTCTAATGGAATGGGTAAAATAACATCGATAAAGTGACTAGAATTAAACATGCTACACCTTACGCTTTAATTGTTGCAAAGAAGCATTAAGCTCATATCCCAATAACAAAATATTTGAATTTAACCATAAGTAGAACAACAAAATCAATAAAGCTCCAATAGAGCCGTAAAGCTCGTTATACTTGGAAAAATTTTCGATATAAATCCCGAATAGATAAGATGTTAATAAAATTAGTAAGGTTGTAAATAAAGCGCCAACCGAAAAGAATTTGGAATGCTTCCCTTCTTTAGTCCCAAAATAATACAAAGTTGCCGTAGCTATATATAACATGATGGTAAAGAACATGTATTTTCCAAAAATTATCCATGATAAACCAGATTTGGAGGTTTCGAGTTCTTTACCACTTATACCTTCATATAAAGGCTGGATGATGTAAATTTGAAAATAACCAAATACTACAACTGTAATAATTAATAAAAACGCTAGTATTATAGCCACTCCCAAAGCATATAAATACTGTTTAAATACACTTCTGGTAAGTTGCTTGTGGTACGAGTACTCAAAACCAGAAAACACAGCACTTACGCCATTTGCCATTAATATAATAGACAGAACTAAAATTGCCCAAAGCAATCCTCCTTGATTATCTATATTAATGTTATCAAAAATGTTTTCGTGAAAAAAATCGGATGTTTGAGGTGGCAAAAAAGAATCTAGAAAACCTAAAAACTCTTCTTGAAAATTCTCAAACGGTATTACTGGAATGATAATGATAATGAATAACAAAAATGGAAAAATAGCTGTAAAAAAATTAAACGCAATAGCACTTGCTCGTGTGGTTAAAGCCCCTTGAACTATACCTATTGTGTACATTTCTAGAAGATCGTAAACAGATAGTCCCTCAAAACCTGGGAGTTTGATGCTTTTTAAAAATCTAACCACCAAATTTATAACAGGGATCTTATCTAATCGTTCTTCAATATGTTTTGTCATTTACACAGCTTTTAAGCTTAAATCCATATTATAAACTGAATGTGTCAAGGCACCGCTTGAAATATAATCTACACCACATTCAGCATATTTACGCACTGTTTTTTCGTTGATGCCTCCAGAAGATTCTGTTAAACATTTATTGCCAATGAGTGCTACAGCTTTTCTGGTGTTTTCGTAGTTAAAATTATCGATTAATATGCGGTAAACACCATCGGTTTGTAATATTTCTTCAATTTCTATGAGACTTCTTGCTTCTACAACAATTTTTAAATCTCTATTGGTTTTATTAAGGTATGCCTTGGTTTTATGAATAGCTTTTGTAATGCCACCACAAAAATCTATGTGGTTATCCTTGAGCATAATCATATCGTACAATGCAAATCTATGGTTTTCTCCTCCTCCTATTCTTACTGCCCATTTTTCAAGGGCTCTAATTCCAGGAGTGGTTTTTCTGGTATCCAATATTTTTGTTCCAGTACCTTCCAACAAATCAACGTAAGTTTTGGTCTTGGTGGCAATTGCGCTCATGCGTTGCATCGCATTGAGCACCAATCGTTCGGCTTTTAAAATAGATTGTGAAGCGCCTTCAATATAAAATACTACGTCTCCATAAGCCACTTTTTTACCATCTTCGATTAATACATCCACTTTCATATTGCTATCGACGTAAGCAAATACTTGTTTAGCAAACTCCACACCTGCAATAATACCTTCATCTTTTACCAATAATTTTGCTTTCCCATTTGCAGAAGCAGGAATGCAAGCCAAGGAGCTATGGTCGCCATCTCCAACATCTTCACGTATGGCATTAGCAATTATTAAATCTATTTCTTTTTGAAATTGTGCTTGAGATATCATTTAAAAAACTTTATTGCTAAAATAAGAATTTGATTAACGATATACGTTTTACTATTTTAGTTTTTTATAACTATTGAGTGAAATATAAAAATTCATTATTCATTTAATTGTAATTTAACTCTATGCAAATAAAACTCCTTGCCATTGGCAAAACAGATAATAGCCAATTACAGTCTTTAATTGATGATTATACAAAACGTTTAAGTTATTACATTAAGTTTGAGTTGGAAATTATTCCTGATTTAAAAAAGGCGAAACATCTCTCTGAAGCACAACAAAAACAAAAAGAAGGCGAACTTATTTTATCAAAACTCAATAATTCAGATGTGTTGATTTTACTGGATGAAAACGGAAAACAAATGGACTCGGTTGGTTTTTCCAATTACTTACAAAAACATATGAACTCTGGCATTAAGCAACTTGTGTTTGTTATTGGTGGACCTTATGGTTTTTCAAAAGAAGTTTACCAAAACGCGCAAGGAAAATTATCATTATCAAAAATGACATTTTCGCATCAAATGGTACGTTTGTTTTTTATTGAGCAATTATATAGAGGTTGTACAATTTTAAGGAATGAACCTTACCACCACAGATAGTAAAAAAGAGGCTGTCTAAAAAGTACTTTTATTGTTATGTTGAGCGTAGTCGAAAAATCGAAATAATCAATAAATCAACATTTTAATTTTTAAGAGATTCTTCATTTTTATTAAAAATGGCACTCTTTAGACAGCCTCATTATATTAGTGTGTATTAAATATTTGTTTGCGTTTTTTAAGTTGTTTTTCAAGATCTTTAATTGTGTGCTTAACAGCATCTTCATAATTATCTTCATTGGAAGTTGCAAAAATTCTTGGTCCTGGTAAGCTCAATTCCATTTTACATATTTTTCCTTTAACTTTATCATTATGCTCTACTGAGAAATGCACTTCTGCACTTATAATCCAGTCATATTTTTTTCCTATTTTTTCTAGTTTTTTAGTCACATATTCATTCATAGCTTCACTTGTTGCCATATGCACATATTGAATATTTATTGTCATAATATTGTATTTTAGTTAATACTCAAATTTAAAAATAGTAATGATTTTTTTAGATGATTTTTATCATAAAAAAATGATAAAATTTATAATACAGAGGAGCATTTACTCAAAAATAACTTTGTCTTCTATTTCAAACCAAGATTTATAAAACTCTTGGTGTATTTTTTCTATACTATTGCGTTTTACTTTTAAGGTTGGTGTGGTCAATCCGTTATCAACATTCCAATCTTCCTTCATAATAACCACCTTTTCAATTTTCTCATGTTTTTCCAATTTTGGGTTTACTTGAGCGATAGTGTTGATTAAACCTTTAGATAAATCTTCCTTAGATTTTGCTTTACCTAATTCTGAAAGTGTAATTAAAGCTATAGGCTGTGGAATTCCAGTACCTACAACGCAAATTTGTTCAATATCTGTGTTTTTTGAAATTTCAAGCTCAATTGGTGAAGGTGAAATATATTTTCCTTTATCTGTTTTAAACTGGTCTTTAACACGTCCTGTAATGGTCATAAATCCATCATGGTCGTACTCACCAATATCTCCCGTTTTGAAATAGCCTTCTTCGTCAAAAACCTCAGCTGTAATCTCAGGTGCTTTGAAATATCCTTTAAACATGCAATTGTTCTTTATTCGGATCTCACCTTCTTCTGATAATCTAATTTCAGCTGATGGCCACGACTTACCAACAGTTCCTATTTTGTTAAATTCAGGTGTATTTGCATGAGAAATAATACAATCCTCAGTCATTCCATATACTTGAAAAATAGTTACTCCAATAGTCTCATACCATTTTATTAGGCTACTAGCCAATGGTGCAGCACCAGAAAAGCAAAATTCTGCCTTACTAAGACCTAATTTTTGTTTTAATTTTTTCTTGATTATGGTATTAATAATCGGGATACTCAAGAGCAGGTTTAATTTTTTTTGAGGTATTTTTTCCAATATTTTTTCTTGAAATTTGGTCCATATTCTAGGTACTGCCAGAAATACCGATGGTTGGCATTGTTCTAAATCTGACGCAAATGTTACTAAGCTTTCTGGAAATGAAAATTCAACACCTTTATAAAAGCCTTGTGTTCCAATTCCCATACGCTCTGCAATATGTGCCAGAGGCAAATAGGAAAAGAATCTTGGATGAGACTGAAGTGTTATTAATTCACCAAAAACCTTAACACTTTCTGAAAAATTTCTAATAGTATGCATTACTCCTTTAGGATTGCCTGTAGTTCCAGACGTATAAATAATAGTATGCAAATCATCAAGATTCATGACTGGAATTTCATTTAACGGTTGTTCTGTATTAATAATATCTTCCCAAAGCCTACCTTCACTTTCTCCATACATGCCAATACTAATTTTGTGAATATCTGGCACTCCACCTTTTTGAGATTCAAAATCATCAAGCTTACCAATAATTATGGCTTTAGATTCGCTATGTGTCAAAACTTGTTTAACGCCAGTATCGTTAAGTGTTGGATAAATTGGTATAGAAACGTGATCAGCCATCATAATAGCTATATCTGATATTAGCCAATGTGCACAGTTTTTTGACAATAACGCTATATGGCTTCGCTTTGGAAAGCGTAGCGAACCTAAATACGAAGCTATTTTACGTGCTTCAATTCCAGCTTCTTGGAATGTATAGGTGATTTGTTTTCCGTTAATAGGTTGTTTTAAAAATATTTGATTTGGTGTTTGCTTTTCCCATTTTAAAAAAGCATCTAAGGGTGTTTCAATTTTTGACATGCGTTATGATTTAGTTAGTTAGTTAAGCCTTGTCTGGGAATTAGTTACTATTATCAAATATTAGTTGTTCTTTAAGTTTTTTTAAATGCGTACATTATTTTTTTACATTAATACTGTTTTTGTTTTAGGCCTGTATTTAAAACAATGATTTTGAGTTTATTTATCTAATTTTGGTGACTACCTTACTTACAGTTGGTTTTTTAGCTTTTAAAAATTATTTGAGTTTCTCTTTAAAAAAATCGATAGTCCTTGTCCAAGCTAAAGTCGCTGCTGCTTCGTCGTACCTTGGTGTGGTATTGTTGTGAAACCCATGGTTTACATCTGGATAAAAATGAGCCATATACTCTACATTATTTGCTTTTAAAGCTTTTTCATATTCAGGCCATCCAGCATTTACACGCTTGTCTAATCCTGCATATTGCAATAATAATGGTGCTTTTATTTTTGCAGTTTCTTCGGCTGATGGTTGTCCTCCATAAAAAGGGACTGCAGCTTTTAAATCTGGTAATTTCACTGCCATCATGTTTGAAATCCAGCCTCCAAAACAAAATCCAACAACACCAATATTACCATCACAATCTTTGTGGTTTTTTAAATATTCAAAGGCTGCAATAAAATCTTCAAGCATTTCATTTCTATCTCTTTTACGTTGGAGTGTTCGTCCTTCGTCATCATTCCCAGGATAACCTCCAAGTGGAGTTAAGGCGTCTGGCGCAATAGAAATAAACCCATCTAAAGCTGCTCTCCTACCAGTATCTTCAATATATGGATTTAACCCTCTATTTTCATGTACAACCACAATGCCTGGTAATTTCTTTTTGGTGTTTGATGGTTTAGATAATAAACCTTTTATAGTACCTCCTCCTTTTGGTGAATCGTATTTCACATATTTCGAGTCTATTCTAGGGTCGTCTTGCTTGACTGTTATAGTATCTACATAATTAGGCGAGACAAAACTTAGTAATGAAGATACTGTTAAACCACCAATAGCATACAATGAGAGTTTTTCTGCAAATTGCCTTCTGTCTATTTTATTATGGGCATAATCATCGTAAAGATCAAACACTTCTTGTTTGATATCTTCTTTTTTTAAGGAACTCATGTTATAAAAATTTTGTTTGCATCAAGATACTAAATTTTTAGTTGAAGATAAATATTTATTTTTGTTTCCAAACCACTCCTTATGCAACTCGTTTTCGCAACAAACAACCCAAACAAACTTAAAGAAGTTCAAGCATTACTTCCTTCGAGCATTACATTAATAAGCTTGAAAGATGTCGGTTGTTTAGAGGATATACCTGAAACACAACCAACCATAAAAGGTAATGCCATACAAAAAGCTGAATACATAAAACAACATTATGGTCATGATTGTTTTGCCGATGATACAGGTTTGGAAGTAAATGCGCTACATGGTGAGCCTGGAGTATTTTCGTCGCGATATGCTGGTGAGCAAAGAAACGCCAATGATAATATGGATAAGCTGTTAAGCAAATTACAAGTTAAAGACGACAGGAGTGCTCAATTTAAAACCGTTATTGCCTTACATATAAACAATCAATTACACACATTTACAGGGATTTGCCAAGGACACATCACTAAAGAAAAAAAAGGTAATAAAGGTTTTGGTTACGACCCAATTTTTAGACCTAAAGGTTATGAAAGTACTTTTGCTGAAATGGATTTAGAGTTGAAGAATAATATTGGGCATAGAGGAAAGGCTGTACAACAATTGGTTGAATTTTTAAATAACCTAGCTCAAATAGTTTGAAAAAATTCATTTATTTACTTCAAAATATGTTGACTTACTAATTTTAAAAAAACTAATTTAGCTTACAAACACTTAACTCGCCCTAATAGTGTAGATAATTTAAACAAACCACATGAGATGGATTAGACTTTTAATTGCTTTGTTAAGTGCAAAGTTTAAAAAAAAACTTACTGGAACGGAAACAGTTGTCAAATCTTTTAGAGTTTGGATAACAGATATCGATGTTTCAGTGATGAACCATGCAGCTATAATGACAGTTTTAGAGACAGGTCGTTTAGATGCAATGGTAAGGTTAAACTTTTTCAAGGTTGCTTCAAAAAACAAATGGTTTTTCCCAAGTCAAGCAATTAGCATTCAGTTTTATAGACCTCTTAAGGTTTTTCAAAAAGCCCAAATACATACGAGAATTTCATATGTTGACGAAAAGTGGATTTATGTGGAGCAAAAAATTGAAAGAAAAGGCAAAATCATAGCCGCATGTATTATCAAAAATACAATAAAAAAAGGCAGAGAAACTATTGCAACATCTCAAGTAATGAAAGCCTTGAACATTAATGATGTGCCAACTTTTAAATATGATTTAATGAAAACTTATGAAAAAGAAAATGCGCAAATGAACGAAAAACTAGTCGATAATTGGGATAAACAGTATTATTCTTGACACAAACAATCTACAAGACAGAGCTATAAAAACAATATGGCAAACCATAGAGATATTTCTTCTATTTCATAAAATCAAACCACACATTTAAAAACATTTGGTTTATACTACCTAAAAAACCAATCTTTAAGATATCAAAATTTAGTGACGCTCAATAAATTATATTTACGTATTTGCTTAAATACGTAATTAATTATATATTTGTACCTATAAAACATAACTTATGAAATTAGAAATTACCTGTACACGAGCTGAAGCCAACCACAAACAGTTACAAAACTGCATGTCTATAATTGAAGAAATGGAAGGAAGCTTTCAAAAAACAACAAAATTATTATCCATAACAGGTAGTGATGTACGTCTTAAAATACTGTTCCTGTTAAATATGGAAAATGAATTATGCCCCTGTGATTTAGCTGATATTTTAAAAATGAGCGTTCCTGCTGTTTCGCAGCACATTCGAAAAATTAAAGACGCTGGTATTATAACTGCAAGACGTGAAGGCCAAACTTTGTATTATTCATTAAATGAAGATGAAACAGATATTTTGGATAAAATCTTTAAGTCGATAAAATTAAAAAGAAAAATAGCATAAATATATAATGAGTACAAAAAAAACATCAAAAAATGCAGCTTATACAGGTTTGTTTGCTGCTGTAGCAGCTTCATCTTGTTGCATACCACCAGTTATTGCGCTAATTGCTGGCGTTGGCGGAAGTGCATCCGCTTTATCATGGATGGAACCTTTTAGACCCTATTTAATCGGTTTGGCTGTAATTGCCATAGGTTATGCCTGGTATGCTTACTTAAAACCTAAAAAAGAAGATGATTGTTGCGAAGTTGATGCAAAACCAAAATGGTATCAAACCAAAGGGTTTTTAATTGGCATTACACTGTTCGCAGCCATCGCCATTGCATTCCCGTATTACTCATCTATTTTTTATCCCGATAATAAAAAGGAAGTAATCGTTGTCAATCAATCCAATATTGAAACGGTGGAGTTTTCCATAAACGGAATGACCTGTAACAGTTGTGCAGAACATGTTGACCATGAGGTTAATAAACTGGATGGGATTCTTAATTCGAACACTTCTTATGAAAAGAGCAATGCCATTGTAGAGTTTGATAAAACAAAAACGTCGAAAGAAGCTATAGAAAAAGCCATAAATTCTACTGGCTATAAAGTTGTAAAACAGAAATAATTATAAAATAAAAATCATGAAAAAACTATTAGTAGTACCAGTTCTAGCGTTGTTTTTAATTTCCTTTCAAGCAAACGCACAAAGTAACCAAACAGAAGTTCAAAAAGAAGTAACTAGTAAGGATGTTAAAACAGTGACCTTAAAGCTTACCGGTATCACCTGTGCAGGTTGTTCCAATGCTATTTATAATGCTTTAAAAGAAGTAGATGGTGTTTTAGAACATTCGGTTGAGTACCCTGGTGATATAGCCATTATTGAGTTTGACGATTCAAAAACAAGTATCAAAGCCCTAAAGCTTATCATAGAAGAGAAAGGGTTTAAGGCCGA
>TARA_R110002073_G_scaffold7570_1_pt1 | contig 18457 bp, 15 predicted proteins | sample TARA_R110002073 | Tara Oceans TARA_R110002073 (sample SAMEA4397174) | marine metagenome | biome: Polar Biome; feature: [DCM] deep chlorophyll maximum layer (ENVO:01000326); material: water (ENVO:00002006), including particulate matter (ENVO:01000060) such as... | depth 40 m
CCCGGGCTGGGGCTGCGCCCCCTCCCGGACCCGCCCCCGCGCCAGGTGAGTATTTGGGGAAAGATGAAGGGGGTCAGGCGCTGGGCAGCTTGTAGTCCTTGAAGCGTTCGCGCAGCTTGTTCTTTTGCATCTTGCCGGTGGCGCCCAGCGGGATGTCATCGACAAAGACGACGTCATCGGGCAGCCACCATTTGGCGATCTTGCCGTTAAAGAAGGCCAGGATGTCTTCCTTGGTTGCGGTTGCGCCGGTTTTGCGCAGGACGATCAGAAGCGGGCGTTCATCCCATTTGGGATGCGCCACCGAGATGCAGGCCGCCATTGCCACGTCCTTGTAGCCCATGGCGATATTCTCGATGTCGATCGAGCTGATCCATTCGCCGCCGGATTTGATCACATCCTTGGTGCGGTCGGTGATCTGCATGAAGCCGTCCGGGTCGATGACTGACACGTCGCCCGTGGGGAACCAGCCGAGCCCGGCGGCGTCCGCGCGCAGCGGGTCATCGCCGTGGCGGTTGAAATAGCTGTCGAGGATCCAGGGCCCGCGCACCAGCAATTCGCCCGAGGTCTTTCCGTCCCACGGCAGTTCCGTGCCGTCGGGATCGACGATCTTCATGTCGACGCCAAAGATAGCCCGGCCTTGCTTGGACTTGATATGAAGGATCTCTTCGGTTGTCCGGTCAGCGCCATCGTCCTTGAGTGTGCAGACCGTGCCCAGCGGGCTCATCTCCGTCATGCCCCAGGCGTGCAGCACGGATACGTCGTATTTTTCCTCGAAGATCTGCAACATCGCCGGCGGGCAGGCTGAACCGCCGATCACGGTGCGACGCATGGTGGTGAAGCGCAGGTCGTTGGCCTCGACATGGGCGAGAAGCCCTTGCCAGACGGTTGGCACACCGGCGGCGATGCTCACGCCTTCGGCTTCAAACAGGTCGTGGAGCGATTTGCCGTCCAGGGCCGGGCCGGGGAACACCAATTTGGCGCCGACCATGCAGGCGCAATAGGGAATGCCCCAGGCATTGACATGGAACATCGGCACCACGGGCAGAATGCTGTCGCGCGATGACAGGTTCATCGCATCGGGCAGACAGGCGCCGTAGCTGTGCAGCACGGTCGAGCGGTGAGAATAGAGCACGCCCTTGGGGTTGCCGGTGGTGCCCGAGGTGTAGCACAGCGACGAGGCGGTGTTTTCGTCCAGCTGCGGCCAGTCGAAGCGGTCCGAGGCGCCGTCGATCAGGTCCTCGTAACACAGCAGCCCGGGGATCTTGCTGTCCGCGGGCATGTGGTCGCGGTCGGTCATCAGCACGAAATGCCTGATGGTTTCAAAGCGCGCGGCCGTGGCCTCGACCAGCGGCAGAAATGTCAGGTCAAAAAACAGCACCTGGTCACCGGCATTGTCGGCGATCCAGACCAGCTGATCGGGGTGCAGGCGCGGGTTCAGCGTGTGCAGCACCAGGCCCGAGCCGGACGCGCCGTAGTAAAGTTCCATGTGCCGGTAGCCGTTCCACGCCAGCGTGCCAACCCGCGCCGTGGCCGCAAGCCCCAGACCCGCCAGCGCGTTGGCCACCTGGCGCGAACGCCGGGCCAGGTCGCGGTAGGTGTAGCGGTGGATGTCGCCTTCGGCTCTGCGCGACACGATCTCGCGGTTGCCGTGGTGGCGTTCGGCGTGAACCAGCAAGCTGGAGATCAGCAGCGGTTGGTGCATCATCTGGCCAAGCATTCCTGGTCCTTCCTGTTGTGAGGCGCTGAAAGCCATGGGTAACCGACCGGTCTGATCGGTCAAGTCCCAGCGCCGTCACGAGGAAGCGAATGACCCAGCGTCATGGCGGGCGGCTTGCGGGGCTTGAGTGTGCGGCACGGGCTGGTAAGAGGGGAGGGGGCCGCTTGCTGGAATGGTAGACAGACCGGACTTAAAATCCGTTGCCCGGATGGGCGTGTGGGTTCGAGTCCCACAGCGGCTACCAAGACCCACCCAAAGTGCCAGGCCACGGGTTTGCCCCAACCGAAGGGTCTGGGGGGTTTTGGGGGCCGGGCGGGGTTTGGGGTCAGCGCAGGCGTTGACCGCTTGAGGCGTCGAAGAATTGCGCGGCCTCGGTGTCGATGGCCAGCCCCACATTGCTGCCGGCCTTCGGTGCGGTCTGGTCATGCGCCTCGACGGTGATGCGGGTGCCGTCCGGCCCAAGGACATAGTGATAGGCCACGCCGCCGAGCTGCTCGGAGAGTTCCAGCTTGTGGCTGTCCCCCGCCGCCAGCCGCAGTTTCTGCGGGCGCAGGCCCAGAACGATCGGACCATCCGCGGCGCTGGGCGGGGTGGGAACGCTCTGTCCGCCAAGGCCCGGCACGCTGGCCTGACCGCCCGAAACCGTGCCGGCGAAGAAATTCATGGCCGGTGAGCCGATGAACCCGGCGACAAACTGGTTGTCGGGGTCGTTATACAGGTCCAGCGGCGCGCCGACCTGTTCGATCACGCCGCCACGCAGCACGACGATCTTGTCGGCCAGGGTCATGGCTTCGACCTGGTCATGGGTGACGTAGATCATTGTCGCTCCGATTTCGTGATGCAGGCGGGCGATCTCCACGCGCATTTCGACCCGTAGTTCGGCGTCGAGGTTGGACAGGGGTTCGTCGAACAGGAACACCTCGGGCCCGCGCACGATCGCGCGGCCGATGGCGACGCGCTGGCGCTGACCGCCGGACAGGGCCTTGGGCTTGCGGTTCAGATACGGCTCAAGCTTCAGCACACGCGCCGCCTCATCCACCTTGGCCTTGACCTCGGGTTTGGGATGGCCATTCATCTTCAGGCCGAAGCCCATGTTTTCGCCGACCGTCATGTGCGGATAAAGCGCGTAGGTCTGGAACACCATCGCCACGCCGCGTTCGGCCGGGTCCATGGCGGTCACATCGCGCTGGCCGATACGGATCGCGCCGCCGCTGGTTTCTTCCAGCCCGGCGACCATGCGCAAAAGGGTGGATTTGCCGCAGCCGGACGGACCGACGAATACGCAGAATTCGCCGTCCTCGATGGTCAGGTCGATGCCGTGAATGACCTGTGTTTCGCCATATTTCTTGATGATGTTAGAAAGGGTTACCCCGGACATGGGCGGTTCTCCGACATGGGTTGGACGGTGTTCAATTCACGGTCGGGAACTGCCAGGCCGTGGCCTCGTCCCCGATCTTGCGGGCGGTTTCCAGCAAGGCGGGCTGGAACCCGCGAAGGCTGTCGATGCTGTGACGGGTGGTGGAGGTGGCGATAGAAATCGCGCCGATCACCCGGCCGCCTTTGGTGATGATGGGGGCGGCAATCGAGATGATGCCGGTTTCATGTTCCTCGCGGTCGAACGCGACGCCCTCGGCGCGGATCCGGTCCAGCTCGGCCTTCAGGCTTTGCGGGTCCGTGTGGGTGGCGGGCGTGTAGTCCAGAAAATGCTGCTGCTGCAGGGCGCGGTCCTGCCGTTCGGGCGTCATGAAGGCCAGGATCGCCTTGCCGACGCCGGTGCAGTAGCCGGGCGCAACCAAGCCGGTCTTGGCCAGCGTTTCGAACCGGTCGCTCATCTTGTGTTTGTCGACGAACAGGACCTGCCCGGATTCCATCTGTGCCAGATGAATGGTTTCGCCGACGCGCGCCGCGAGCACGTCGACAAAGGGCCGCGCCACGCCGACCAGCGTTGCCTGCTTCCAGGCGCTGTGTGCCAGTTTCACCAACCGCAGGCCCAGCGAATAGAACCCGGTCTGCGAATCATGGGCCAGCATGCCCTGCGCCGTCAGCGTCTGGACCAGGCGATAGAGCGTGGCCTTGGGGTGGGGGCTTTCGGCCAGGATTTCGGCAAATTTCACCGGCCGACCAAAAGCCGCAACGCAATCAAGCACATCCAGAGCCTTGCCCACGGTTCCCGGTGCTGCGGCGTTCATCTGTCGTCCCTCCGATTGCCCCCGGGGCACTGCACAGGCCCACGAAACTGTTGACAAGCGTAGCGGGGTTCGGGCAAGATTTCAACTATCGAAACTAAGTTTCAAATAATGGAACCAAAAGGGAGGAAACCATGCGGTCCAACTTGAAGACTTCGCTGGCGATGCTGGCGGCTTCGACGATGCTTTCGGGGCCCGTTCTGGCAGATGAATTGTCAGGCGCGTTGCGGATTTATTCGGACATGTCCAACCCGGCACCCCGGGCGATCATCGAAGGGCTGGCGGCGGATTTTGATGCCATGCACCCGAACCTGACGGTCGAGCTGACGGTGGTCGATCGCGAGGCGTGGAAAACCCAGATCCGCAACGTGCTGAGCGCGAACCCGCCGGATGTCATCAACTGGTATGCCGCCAACCGCATGGGCCCCTATGTGAATGCCGGCCTGTTCATGGACATCACCGACTGGTGGGATGCGGGCGATTATCCCGGGCTTGAATCGGTCCGCGGCGCGATGACCATCGATGATCGCCAATGGGGCGTGCCGTATACCTACTATCAGTGGGGCATGTATTACCGCGAGGACATCTTCAACGAGCTGGGTCTGTCCGAGCCGGCCACCTTCGAGGAAGAGATCGCCAACTGCCAGGTGATCGTCGATTCGGGGCGCGCCTGCTATGCGATCGGCAGCAAGTTCCTGTGGACCGCCGGCGGCTGGTTCGACTATCTGAACATGCGCACCAACGGGTTTGACTTCCACATGCAGCTCGCGCGTGGCGAAATCGAGTGGACCGATCCACGTGTGCGTGAGACCTTCGCCAACTGGCGCCGGCTGATCGACATGGGCGCCTATATCGCGGATCACCAGAACTATAGCTGGCAGGAGGCGCTGCCCTTCGTCGTCAATGGCGAGGCTGCCGCCTATCTGATCGGCAATTTCGCGGTGCCGCAACTGCGTGAAGCCGGACTGACCGACGATCAACTGGACTTCTACCAGTTCCCGGCGATCAACCCCGGCATGCCGATGGGTGAAGACGCGCCGACCGATACGTTCCACGTGCCCGCGGGCGCCCAGAACGTGGCTGCCGCGCGTGAATTCCTGGCTTATGTGACTTCGGATGATGTGCAGACCCGCATCAACGGGCCGGACGGGCTGGGCCAGTTGCCGGTCAACGCCAATGCCTCGGTGGCGGATGACGAGTTCATCCAGCAGGGCTTCACCATGCTGTCGCAAAATGCGACCGGTGGCATCGCCCAGTTTTTCGACCGGGATTTCCCGGCGGAAATGGCGGCGATGGGCATGGAAGGCCTTCAGGAGTTCATGGTGTTCCCGGACAATCTGGACGACATCCTGGCGCGCCTGGAATCCGCTCGCCAGCGCATCTACCGCTGACCTGACGACCGTGCCCCGTCCCATGCGGGCGGGGCACGAATCCTGCCGCCGACCTATCCGCAAATCGCCCGCACACCGCGATTTTCGCATATGCCGACGACCAATGGGGGCACCATGAACGCGGCCGTTCACTCGCAGACCTGGCTACAGCGCAACAAGATGACGGTCACGCCGATCCTGTTCCTGATCCCGGGTGTCCTGTTTTTCACCGTTTATGTCATCAGCCCGATTTTCCAGTCCTTCAATATCTCGCTCTACGAATGGGACGGTCTGGGCGAGGCCAGGTATATCGGCCTTCAGAATTATCAGGAGCTGGTCAATGACCGGTCCTTCAACATTTCACTGTGGAATAATGTGAAGTGGCTGGTTCTGTATCTTCTGGCGATCCCGGGCGGGTTGTTCATCGCCTTGTTCCTGAACCAGACGGTTTCGGGGATCCGGCTTTACAAGTCTTTGTTCTTCTTTCCCTTTGTTCTCAGCCAGGTTGTCGTCGGTCTGGTCTTTTCGTGGTTCTACCTGCCACGCGAGGGCTTGCTGAACGCCGCGCTGGGCCTTTTTGGCATGGGGCCGATCAACGTGCTGGGCGATCCAACGCTGGCCACGTACGGCATCATCGCCGCCGGGCTGTGGCCGCAGACGGCCTATTGCATGATTCTGTATCTGACGGGGTTGAACGCCGTTGACCCCGAGCAGATCGAGGCCGGGCGGCTGGACGGGGCCAAGGGCTGGCGGATGCTCTGGCATATCGTGCTGCCGCAGCTGCGCCCGGCCACCTTCATTGCCTTTGTCGTCACCATCATCGGCGCGCTGCGATCGTTCGATCTGATCTCGATCATGACCAATGGCGGGCCGTTCGGGTCCACCCGGGTGCTCAGCTTCCTGATGTTCGAAAAGGCGCTCAGCGAATACGGGTTCCGCATGGGCTATGGCTCGGCCATCGCCGTGGTGCTGTTCCTTATCATGCTGGTTTTCATCGCCTATTTCCTGTGGTCCATGTGGCGCGACGAGCGCGACGCGCGGCGCTGAGGAAAGGACACACCCATGTTTCCGACACCCATCCAGAAACGCAACCGCGCCGCGCAACTGACCTACCAGAGCATCCTGCCGCTGGCGCTGATCCTGTGGCTGTTGCCGCTGCTGGCGGTGGCGCTGTTTTCCGTTCGGCCACTGACCGATTTCACCAACGGCAATTACTGGGGGCTTCCCTCGTCATTCGAGATGTTCAGCAATTATGGCCGGGTGCTGTTTGAAAGCGACATGCCACGCTATCTGCTGAACTCGCTGTGGATCACGGTGCCCACGGTGATCGGTGTCGTGGCCCTGTCCAGCATGACCGGGTTCGCGTTGGGCATCTACCGGTTTCGCGGCAACCTGCTGATCTTCTTTCTGTTCATCGCCGGCAACTTCGTGCCGTTCCAGATCCTGATGGTGCCGGTGCGGGATCTGACAGTGCAGGCCGGGTTGTATGACACCAAGACCGGGTTGATCCTGTTCCACATCGCCTTTCAGACCGGGTTCGCCACATTGTTCATGCGCAACTTCATCCGCGCGCTGCCCTATGAGTTGATCGAGGCCGCGCGGGTCGAAGGCGTGAAGGAATGGCGCATCTTCTGGTATGTCGTGCTGCCGCTGATGCGCCCGGCCATCGCCGCGCTCAGCGTGCTGATCTTCACCTTCATCTGGAACGACTATTTCTGGGCCATCGTGCTGACCCAGGGGCCAAACGCGCAGCCGGTCACGGCCGGGATCACCGCGTTCAACTCGCAATTCGTGGCGCAATACAACCTGATGAGCGCGGGATCGATCGTCGCGGCGATCCCGCCTGTGGTGATGTTCTTTGCCATGCAGAAGCATTTCATCGCCGGGCTGACGCTGGGCGCCGTGAAATAGGCATGACGCAAGCCGGAGACCAAGACATGATCCGCACATGGCGGCTTGATGACACGCGTCAGACCCTGGTGCTGGGGTCGCATCGCGACAGGCTGGCCGAGGTCATCTACTGGGGTCCGCGCCTGCCCGCGGGCGAGGATCTGGAGACCCTTTACCGCGCCCATGCCATCGACGTGACCGGCGGGATGCTGGACGCCAACCCGGAACTGTCGCTGTGCCCCGAAGCCACGCGCAGCTTTCCCGGCCAGCCCGGGTTGATCTTGCGATCCGCCAACGGGGCGCCGATCCTGCCGAAATTCTGCCTGACCAAGGCCGTCGAAGCCGAAAACGCATTGACGCTGGTCTACCGCGATGAACACGCCGATCTGACCTACACCGCGCGGTTTTCGCTGAACCCGGTGACCCATATCATCGAGGCCGACGCCCGGATCGACGCGGCAACCCCGGTGCACCTGCACTGGCTGGCCGCGCCGGTTTTCCCCGCGCCGCAGCAATCGGATGACATGATTGACTTCGCCGGGCGCTGGTGCGGCGAATTCCAGATGAACCGCACCGCCTGGTCGGCGGGCATCCGCTACCGTGAAAATCGCACAGGCCGCACGGGGCATGAACATTTCCCCGGCCTGATCGTGCCGTGCCGGGGGGCCACCAACGCCACCGGGCAGGCATACGGCTTTCACTATGGCTGGTCGGGCGGGCACCGCATGGTGGCCGAAGAACTGCCCGATGGCCGCCGCCAGGTGCAGTTTGGCCACGCCACCCGCGTCGAACTGACCCCGCAGACGCATTTCGAGACCGCCACGCTGTTCGCGGTCTTTTCCGATGACGGGATCAATGGCTGCGCGGTGGCGTTTCAGCGCCATCTGCGCGATCAGATCGTCAACTGGCCGCAGCCCGACCGCCCGCGCCCGGTGCATTACAATTGCTGGGAGGCGGTCTATTTCGACCACAACCTGCCAAAGCTGAAAGACATCGCCACCCGCGCCGCCGATCTGGGGGCCGAGCGCTTCGTGCTGGATGACGGCTGGTTCGGGCAGCGCGACGATGACACGTCATCCCTGTCCGACTGGGAGGTGGATCCGCGCAAATATCCCGATGGGCTGACCCCGCTGATCGACCATGTGCGCGCCCTGGGCATGAGCTTTGGCATCTGGTTCGAGCCCGAGATGATCAACGACAACTCCACCATCCACCGCGCGCATCCTGACTGGGCGCTGGGGGCCGAGGATCAGATCCTGGGGCGCCAGCAAAAGGCGTTGAACATGGCATTGCCCGCTGTGCGCGATTTCCTGTTTGAGCGGATCAGCGCGATCCTGGCCAATCACGCGATCGATTACATCAAGTGGGACCACAACCGTGTGCTGCCGATGCCGGACGCGGCGCAGACGCGCGGATCCTATGCGCTGATCGACCGGTTGCGCGCGGCGTTCCCGCATGTGGAGATCGAGAGCTGCGCGTCGGGCGGCGGGCGGATCGATTTCGGTATCCTGCGCCGCACACAGCGCGTCTGGCTTTCCGACAGCAATGACGCGCTGGAGCGGCTGCGCATCCAGCACAACGCCGCGATCTTCCTGCCCCTGGCGGTGACCGGCAGCCATGTGGGGCCGCGCGTGTGCCACACTTCGGGCCGCGTGCTGGATATCCGGTTCCGCGCCTGGGTCGCGGCGCAACGGCACATGGGGTTTGAAATGGACCCGCGTGAGTTGACCGACGAGGAAACGCGCGTGCTGCGCGAGGTCACCGGCTGGTGGAAAGCGAACCGCGGCTGGATGCAGAGCGCCGATATCCTGCGACTGGATTCGCCCGATCCCGCGGTGATCGCCGAACAGCAGCTTGCCAGCGGCGGCGAGCGTTTCGTGGTGTTCGCCGGCAAGGCCGACACCTCGGCCCAGATCGCGCCCCGCCCCTTGCGCTTGACGCGCCTGACCCCGGATGCGACCTACCGCATCACGCTAATCAACCGGACCGCCGCGCCCGGACTGTCACGCGGCGCCCCGGCGCTGAAAACCGGCCCCGTTGATGTCAGCGGCGCCTATCTGATGAACCATGGCATCACGCTGCCATGGCATTTCCCCGAAACGATGTGGGTAGTGGAAGGACAGTTGCGATGACCAGGATACGGCGCAGCCAGGCATGGTATGGCAAGCTGGACCGCGACGGGTTCATCCATCGCAGCTGGATGAAAAACCAGGGCTTTCCCGATCACGTCTTTGACGGACGGCCGATCATCGGCATCTGCAACACCTGGTCGGAACTGACACCGTGCAATTCGAACCTGCGGGACCTGGCCGAGGGTGTGAAGCGCGGCGTGTGGGAGGCCGGCGGCTTTCCGGTGGAATTCCCGGTGATGAGCCTGGGCGAAACCCAGATGAAACCCACCGCCATGCTGTTTCGCAACCTGTTGTCGATGGATGTCGAGGAATCGATCCGCGCCTACGGGATTGACGGCGTTGTCCTGCTGGGCGGCTGCGACAAGACCACGCCGGGGCAGGTGATGGGCGCGTGCTCGGTCGATCTGCCGTCGATCGTGGTCAGTTCCGGCCCGATGCTGAACGGCAAGTGGAAGGGCGCGGATATCGGCTCGGGCACCGATGTGTGGCGCTTTTCCGAGGAAGTGCGCGCCGGCAACATGACGCTGAAGGATTTCATGGCCGCCGAAAGCGGAATGAGCCGCTCGAAAGGTGTGTGCATGACGATGGGCACGGCCTCGACCATGGCGTCGCTGTGCGAGGCCATGGGCCTGAGCCTGCCGACAAACGCGGCGCTGCCTGCCGTCGACAGCCGCCGCATGGCGCTGGCGCATCTGACCGGCAAACGCATTGTCGAAATGGTGGACGAGGATCTGAAACCGTCGGACATCCTGACCAAGGAGGCGTTCGTCAACGCCATTCTGGCCAATGCCGCCGTGGGGGGATCGACCAATGCCGTGGTGCACCTGTTGGCCATTGCCGGGCGCGTGGGCGTGGGCCTGACGCTGGACGATATCGAGTTGGGCAGCGACATTCCTTTGCTGGTCAACTGCATGCCATCGGGCCAATACCTGATCGAGGATTTTTGCTACGCGGGTGGAATGCCGGTGGTGTTGAACGAACTTGCAGGCCACCTGAAACCGGCCCGCACGGTGCTGGGCGGGGACATTTCGGCCTATGCTGACGGCGCGGAATGCTACAACCGGGATGTGATCCGCCCCTTTGATGACCCGTTGAAACCCGCCGCGGGCCTGCGCGTGCTGCGCGGCAATCTGGCGCCGCAAGGGGCGATCATCAAGCCATCCGCCGCGACGGATGCGTTTCTGGAGCACGAGGCCGAGGCCTTCGTGTTCGAGAATATCGAGGACCTGAAAGCCAATATCGACCGCGACGATCTGCCGGTGACGCCGGATACGATCCTGGTGCTGAAGGGCTGCGGGCCGAAGGGCTATCCCGGCTTTCCCGAGGTCGGCAACATGCCGATCCCGCGCAAGCTGGTGCAGCAAGGCGTGCGCGACATGGTGCGCGTGTCGGATGCGCGGATGTCGGGCACGGCTTACGGCACCGTCATCCTGCATGTCAGCCCCGAGGCCGAAGCGGGCGGAAATCTGGCGCTGGTTCAGACCGGTGACCGCATCCGCATTTCGGCGCGCGACGGGGTGCTGGAACTGCTGGTCCCGGACAGGGAACTGGCCGAACGCCGCGCCGTCTGGGTGCCCGAGGAGTCGCGCTACACACGGGGCTACGCCAAGCTTTACGTCGACACCGTGCTGCAGGCCGACAAGGGTGCCGATCTGGATTTTCTGGTGGGCAAGGATACCCGCCCCGTCACGCGGGAGAGCCATTGATGACCGCCATCTACCCCGATCTGACCGGCGCATCCGTGTTCATCACCGGCGGCGGCGCGGGCATTGGCGCGGCGCTGACCGAAGGCTTCTTGCGGCAGGGCGCACGGGTCGCCTTCGTGCAACGCTCGGACTCCAGCGGCTTTGCCGATGAAATGGAGCAAGCCACCGGCAACCGCCCCCTGTTCCTGCAATGCGACATCACCGATATCGCGCGTCTGAAAGCCTGCATCGCGCAGGCCGCCGATGCGCATGGCCCGGTGTCGGTGCTGGTCAACAACGCCGCCAACGACAAGCGCCACACCACGCCCGAGGTGACCGAGGACTTCTGGGACTGGTCACAGGCGATCAACCTGAAGGCCTATTTCTTTGCCTGTCAGGCGGTGGTTGCCGGCATGAAGGCGGTTGGTGGTGGCTCGATCATCAATTTCAGCTCCATTTCCTACATGATGGGCAACACGGGCTATCCCAGTTACACCACGGCGAATGGCGGGATCACCGCGATGACCCGCAGCCTGGCGCGTGAATTCGGCCCCGACCGCATCCGCGTCAACGCGCTGGCGCCGGGCTGGGTGCTGACGCAAAAGCAAAAGGATCTGTGGGTCACGCCCGAAGGGCTGGCGGCGCATCTGGAACGCCAATGCCTGAAGGACACGCTGGCCCCCGAGGATATCGTGGGGGGCGTGTTGTTCCTGGCTTCGGACGTATCGAAGATGATGACCGGCCAGACCATGGTGATCGACGGCGGCGTGGTGGTGACGGGATGAGCCGCGCGTCCAGCATCACCGCCGACTGGATCGCCGTGGACTGGGGCACCACCAACCTGCGCGCCTACGCCATGGGGCCGGGCGACACCGTGCTGGCCGAAGGATCGTCTGACGATGGCATGGGGCGACTGGACCCGGACGGGTTCGAGCCCGCTCTGCTCAGGGTGATTGGCGATTGGCTGGGCGAGGGCGTGACGCAGGTTCTGGCCTGCGGCATGGTCGGCGCGCGGCAGGGCTGGGTCGAAGCCCCGTATCGGGAAACACCCTGCGCCATGACCGCCGCCGCGCCCATTGCCGCCCCCACGAAGGATCCGCGCGTGGCGGTGCAGATCCTGCCGGGTGTGTCTCAGAACCGCCCCGCCGACGTGATGCGCGGCGAAGAAACGCAGGTGGCGGGCGCCCTGCACCTGTCGCCCGGCTTTGACGGGGTGGTCTGCCTGCCCGGCACCCATACCAAGTGGATTCATGTGTCGGCGGGGGAAATCGTCAGCTTCCAGACCGCCATGAGTGGCGAGATGTTCGCCCTGCTGGCCACGCAGTCGGTGCTGCGGCATTCCGTGGCCGGCGATGCGCTGGATATGGACGCTTATGACGACGCCGTGTCCGTGACCCTCTCGCGCCCGGAACGTCTGGCGCAGTTGTTGTTCGGGATCCGCGCCGATGGGTTGCTGCATGGTCAGTCCGATGCCGTGTCCCGCGCGCGCTTGTCCGGCCTGCTGATCGGCGCGGAACTGGCGGCGACGAAACCCTATTGGCTGGGGCAGGCGGTGATGCTTGGCGGCGCCGCGCCGCTGGTTGCGCTCTATCGCCGGGCGCTGGCGGCGCAGGGCGTTGAAACCACGGCCCATGACGCCAGGACCCTGACGCTGGCGGGCCTGTGCCTGGCCCGCAAATCCCTGCTTCAGTAGCCCCCGGAAAGGAACCGCATGAGCCGCCCGCTGATCGCCATTCTGCGCGGGATCACCCCGCCCGAGGCCGAACCCATCGCCGCCGCGCTGATCGCCGCCGGGATCGACCGGATCGAGGTGCCTCTGAACTCGCCCGATCCGTTCGACAGCATCGGCGCCATGGCGCGCGCCTTTGGCGATACCACGCTGATCGGGGCGGGCACCGTGCTGAGAATGGCGGATGTTGCCCGGGTGGCGGATTGCGGCGGCCAGCTGGTCGTGTCGCCGAACATGGACGCCGGTGTTATCGGCGAAACCAAGCGGCTGGGAATGCAAAGTTTTCCCGGCGTGATGACCCCGACGGAATGCTTTGCCGCGCTGGCCGCGGGCGCCGACGGGTTGAAGATCTTCCCCGCCAGCCTGATCGGCCCCGGCGGCGTCACGGCGATTCGCGCGGTCCTGCCGCCGGACACGCCCGTGTATGCCGTGGGCGGTGCCGGGCCGTCGAACTTCGGCGACTGGTGGCAGGCCGGGGCCGCCGGGTTTGGCATTGGCACCGCGCTGTATTCACCCGGACTGTCTGTGTCCGAAGTGTCCGGCCGCGCCCAAAAGATCGTCGCCGCCTTTGACGCGGTCTGCACATGAGCGTGACGGTATTCGATGACCGTCCCTGCGCGCTGGGCGAGGGGCCTTTGTGGCACCCTGTGCGCAAGCAGTTGTTCTGGTTCGATATTCTGGGCAAACGCCTGATGAGCCGCACCGATAAGGGCTCGTTGGAATGGCAGTTCGACAAACATGTGTCAGCGGCCGGCTGGGTCGATGCCGACCGGCTGTTGATTGCGACTGAAACCGCGTTGATCTGCTTTGATCTGGTGACCGGCGCGTCCCACGAACTGGTGCACTTGGAAGCCGACAACCCCGTCACCCGCTCCAATGACGGGCGCGCGGATCCGCAGGGCGGGTTCTGGATCGGCACGATGGGCCGAAACGCAGAGCCCGGGGCCGGGGCGATCTACCGGTTTTACCGGGGCGAGCTGCGGCTGTTGTTCCCCGAAATTACCATTTCCAACGCGATCTGCTTCACCCCGGACGGCCGCTTTGCCTGTTTCACCGACACGCCGCGCCGCCAGATCATGCGCGTGCGGCTGGATGCGCGGGGTTGGCCCGCTGCCGAACCCACCGTGTTCATCGATCTGACTGCCGAGGGGCTGACCCCCGACGGCGCCGTGATCGATGCGCAAGGCTGTCTGTGGAACGCCCAATGGGGCGCGTCGCGCGTTGCGCGCTATGGGACGGACGGGCGGTTTCTTTCGGCGCTGGCGGTGCCATCGGTGCAGGCGACCTGCCCGGCCTTCGGCGGGCCGGATCTGAAATCGCTGTTCGTGACCTCGGCCACCGATGGGCTGACGGCGCCCGCACCCGGTGACGGGGTGACGCATAAGGGGGTGTTGGATGTGGCCGGTCAGGCCGAACACCGGGTCATTCTGTGAACACCCTGCGGCCCGAGTCCTTTGGCCATGCCCCGGACGGCACGCCGGTGCAGCGCATCGCCCTGCGCGGCGGCGGGTTGACCGCCCATGTCCTGACGCTGGGCGGCATCGTGCAGGATTTGCGGCTGGACGGGGTCGATCACCCGCTGGTGGTCGGCGCGCAAACGCTGGCACCGTATCAGCGGCCGCTGCGCTACGCCGGCGCCCTGTGCGGGCGCTTTGCCAACCGGATCGCCGGGGCGCGGTTTGATCTGGGCGGGCGACGCTTCGATCTGTCGGCGAATTTTCTCGGCCGCCACTGTTTGCACGGTGGCGAAGGCGGCATCGATGCGCGCGTCTGGTCGCTGGCCGATCTGACCGACAACGCCGTCACCTTGACCCTGACGTCAGAGGATGGCGACATGGGCTTTCCCGGCCGTCTGACGATCTCGGCGCGGATTTCGTTGGACGAAGGCGCCGCCCTGGCCTTTGACATTCAGGCGCGGACCAGCGCGCCGACGCCCGTTTCGATCACGCATCACGGCTATTTCAATCTGGATGGCGGGGGTGATGTTGCCGGGCACAGTCTGCGCGTCCTTGCCGAGACCGCGTTGCCCGTCGATGCCGAAGGGATCCCCACCAGTGGCCCCCAGCCGGTGGCGGGCACACGGCTGGATTTTCAGACTTCGCGCCCGATTGGTCTCGCCCCGCTGGATCACAATTTCTGCCTGTTCGGCCAGCGCCACCCGTTGCACCGCGTGGCTCGGCTGACGGGTGCGACCTCTGGTCTGGCGATGGATCTGGAAACGACGGAACCGGGGTTGCAGATCTACAACGGCGCGCATTTGCCAAGCGAATTTTGCGGGTTGGCCGGCCTCCTTGGCCCGCGCCCCGGACTTGCGCTGGAGCCGCAAGTCTGGCCCGATGCGCCCAACCGTCCCGAATTTCCGGATGCCACCCTGCACCCCGGGCAGACCTATCACCACCAAACGCGCTATGTTTTCCATCGCTCCTAACCTGGGCTTTCCAACATGAAACGCACTCTGGGCACCTGCTATTACCCCGAACACTGGCCCGAATCCCAATGGGCACAGGATGCCCGGCGCATGGCGGATCTGGGCCTGACCTGGGTGCGCATCGGCGAATTTGCTTGGTCGCGGCTGGAGCCCGCGCCGGGCGATTTGCGCCTTGACTGGCTCGACCGGGCGATTGCCGTCCTGGGGGGCGCCGGGCTGAAGGTGGTGCTGGGCACGCCCACAGCCACGCCGCCGCGCTGGATGCTGGACAAGCACCCGGACATGCTGGGCGTCGATGCAGGGGGGCAGGCGCGCAAGTTCGGATCGCGAAGGCACTACTGCTTCAGCCATCCGGGCTACCGCGCCGAAGCCGCGCGCATCACCCGGTTGCTGGCCGAGCGCTACGGGCCCAATCCCCATGTCGCCGCGTGGCAGACGGACAACGAATATGGCTGCCATGATACCACGCTGTCCTATTCGGAAGCCGCGCGCGCCGGGTTTCAGGACTGGTGCCGCCAACGCTATGGCAATGTGCAGGCACTGAACGCGGCCTGGGGCAATGTGTTCTGGTCGATGGAGTATCAGGATTTCGCCCAGATCGACCTGCCCAACCTGACCGTGACCGAGCCAAACCCGGCCCACGCGCTGGCATTCCGTCGGTTCAGTTCCGATCAGGTGGCGGCGTTCAACGCGGCTCAGGTAGAGATCATCCGCAGCCATTCCGATGCGCCGATTTCGCATAATTTCATGGGCCGGATTACCGATTTCGACCATTTCGCGCTGGGCCGGCAGATGGAAATCGCCGCGTGGGACAGCTATCCGCTGGGGTTTCTGGAGGACCGCGTTCCCGCCAGCCCAGCCCATCAACGCCAGTTCGCGCGGCAAGGAGACCCGGATTTTCAGGCCTTCCACCATGATCTTTACCGCGCGGTTGGGCGCGGGCGCTGGTGGGTCATGGAACAACAGCCCGGGCCGGTGAACTGGGCGCCCTACAACCCCGCGCCCCTGCCCGGCATGATCCGCCTGTGGACCTGGGAGGCCTTTGCCCATGGCGCCGAGGCCGTGTGCTATTTCCGCTGGCGCCAGGCCCCGTTCGGGCAGGAACAGATGCATGCGGGCCTGTTTCGGCCTGACGATGAACCCGCGCAAGCGTTTCACGAAGCCACGCAGGTGATGCACGAGTTGCGCGATCTGCCGCAGGTCGCGCAGGGGCAGGCGCCGGTGGCGCTGGTCTTTGACTATGCCGCCGTCTGGGCCATCGCGGTGCAGCCGCAAGGGCAGGGGCAGGACTGTTTCCAGCAGGTCTTCGGCACCTACCGGGCGCTGCGCAGGATGGGGCTGTCGGTCGATATCCTGCCACCCGATTGCGCGGATCTGGGGGGCTACAAGGCGGTGTTCGCGCCCGGCGCGGTGACGCTGACCGAGCCGTTCAAGGCCGCGATCGGCCATGCGTCCGGCATCGTGGTGCTGGGTCCGCGCAGCAATTCCAGGACCGCCGAGATGGCGATCCCCGTTCCGCTTCCGCCGGCGATCCCCGGGTTGGATGTGACCGTTTCGCGCGTGGAATCCCTGCGCCCGGATCTGACGATCCCGGTCGAAGGCGGCGGCGGCGTGGTCGACTGGATCGAGGACCTGGAAGGCACCGCCGATGTCGTCTTGCGCACCGAAGGGGGCCGAAGGCTGGCCATGGCGCAGGGCACGGTGATCTATCTGGGCGCGGGACTGGATGACATGGCCCTGGAGCGGTTCTTGCGCGGGGTCCTGAGCGACGCGGGTGTGACATGCCGCAGCATGCCGGGCGTTCTGCGCAGCCGTGTGGCGGGGGACACCGAGTTCCTCATCAACTACGATGCCGCGCCGGTCCGGTTCGATGGCCTGACGGTGCCCGCCGCGGGGGTTGTCTGGCGCAAGGGCGCGTAGGACCTGCCGTCAGCCGGGGATCGGCGCCCCGGGGATCGGCGCCAGGCCGTCGCGACTCCCGTCGCGTGGGCGGGTCGACTGGCCTTGTGCCGAAGCGCTGGCTGGGCCGCGATGCCCGCCGCCTGGATGCTGCGGCAAATCAGGGCGTCGGGACGGTTTCCGGGGCGATCAGGCGCATCGCTTGATCGGCAAGATCCGCCACGCTCAGGGTGCCGTCCGGGCGATACCAGAAGCTGGTCCAAGCCAGGGCCCCGTGCAGGAATTGGCGCAAGGTGGCTGGGTCGACCTGCGTTAGCCCTTGCGACTGGGCGTCCAGCAAGACCTGGTGCCACAGATCGAAATAGCTGCCGCGCCCGGCCAGCAACAGCGCGCGCCGGGCTTCGGGCAGGGCGCGCCATTCATGAAACAGCACAGCCGTGGCATGACTGGCCTGCCCGTGCAGATAACGCAATTCGACGTCGATCAGCGCGCGCAGGCGGGCCCGCGTGTCCGGCGCCGCCCCGAGCGCGGCGGCAAGTTCCCGCGTCATCGCCGTGACGACGCGCTCCATCACCGCGAACAGGATGTCGTCCTTGCTGCGAACATGGTGAAACAGGCTGCCCGATGTCAGCCCCAGTTCGCCCGCCAGGTCGCGCACCGTGGTGCCCGCATAGCCCTTGGTGGCGAACAGCCGGGCGGCGGTCAGCAACAGGCGGTCGTAGGTCTTGTCAGGATCGAAAAGGGGTTCGCTCATGCGGACAGGATAGGGTGCGACGCCGCGAAAAACAACCAAGCGCTTGCTTGGTGGCGTGTCTGTGCTAGGCTGGCGCCCTGACGGAGGAACGGATGCGTGACAAGGCGATCATAACCTGCGCCCTGACCGGGGTGCTGACCGATCCGCGCCAGCATCCGGTGCCGGTCACGCCCGAGGAACTGGCGGCCTCGGCGCTGGAGGCATGGAATGCGGGCGCGGCCTGCATGCATGTGCATTTTCGCCAGCAGGACGAAGGGCGCGGGCATTTGCCAAGCTGGGATCCGGGGCTTGCGGTCGAAATCGCGGATGCGATCCGCGCTTCCTGTCGCGGTGTCATCCTGAATTTCACCACCGGCGTTGTGGGGCGCGACCAGTCCGGTCCGTTGGCCTGCCTGCGCGCTGGCAAACCCGAAATCGCCGCCTGCAACGCGGGATCGCTGAATTACCTGAAGGTGCGCGCCGGCGGGCGCTGGGCCTGGCCGCCGATGCTGTTCGACAACCCGGTCGAGAAGATAGAGGAGGTTTTGGGCGTCATGGCGCAAACCGGCACCCGGCCCGAATTCGAATGTTTCGATCTGGGTATCTTGCGGTCGGTCGTGATGTTTGCGCAGGTCGGCATGGTCGCGCGCCCGCAGGTCAACCTGGTGATGGGCGTGGCCTCGGGCAT
>TARA_R110002073_G_scaffold336537_1_pt1 | contig 18454 bp, 13 predicted proteins | sample TARA_R110002073 | Tara Oceans TARA_R110002073 (sample SAMEA4397174) | marine metagenome | biome: Polar Biome; feature: [DCM] deep chlorophyll maximum layer (ENVO:01000326); material: water (ENVO:00002006), including particulate matter (ENVO:01000060) such as... | depth 40 m
CCGATGTTCACGTGGGGCTTGTTGCGGTTGAATTTTTCTTTTGCCATTTTGGTTAAGGTCCTTTGGGCACTGCGTCCCGATTGAGTCTGCTGTCTTGATTACGGTAGGTGGTGTTTGGAGCCCACGGCCAGGATTGAACTGGCGACCCCATCCTTACCAAGGATGTGCTCTACCACTGAGCCACGTGGGCACTTAGTCTAGTTGTCGTTCGTTTAAGTAGTCTCTTTAAGATGCCTCGAGATGAGGACTTTTAAGGTCGGTCGTTATCTATGTCGAACAGTTCGCTTTCGTAAAAGCTCGGCTTCAAAAGCCGAGTAACGAATTCTCTAGTCTTGGCTCGGAGAGCCAAGCAAAGAACTAGAGCGGGAGACGAGACTCGAACTCGCGACATTCAGCTTGGAAGGCTGAAGCTCTACCAACTGAGCTACTCCCGCTTTGGTGGAGGGGGGGGGATTTGAACCTCCGTAGTCTAACGACGGCAGATTTACAGTCTGCTCCCTTTGGCCACTCGGGAACCCCTCCAAGAAATTGTTATTTGTTGGCTGACATAGATTGGAGCTGACGATGGGACTTGAACCCGCAACATCCTGATTACAAATCAGGTGCTCTACCAATTGAGCTACGCCAGCAAGATGTAAAAGAACGAGGTTGTTTCTATGTCTCGCTGCGGTACCTCGCAGTGATGGGTCGAAACACGAACGCTCGGAGCAGACCCCCGAGTGAACGCGCGTTGTATACGACCACCCTCAAAGCGAGTCAACCCTTCTCAGGCGCTACGATGGCAAAAATACACGTCGATGCGTTTTGCGCGATCCTCTACGTTGCAGATCCGGGGTTCACTGCGCCCTGCCCCACGATGTCATCGTAGCCACGCGGCATGCTGATGCCATCACGAGCCACTGGGTACGCCTCCATTCCCATCTCGCTGATGTCCAGCCCGATCATCTCTTCTTCTTCGCTCACGCGTAAGCCGAGCGTCTTATCAATCGCTATCCACACAGCGAACGATGCGCCTGCGACAAAGAGCGCGATCGCGCCAACGCCTTGCAGCTGAACCAAGAGTTGGTCTCCGCCACCGCCGTAGAACAGTCCATCGCGCGCCATTCCAAGCGACTTCTTGCCTACGAGGCCTGTCGCTAGCGTGCCTGTGATGCCACAGACAAGGTGCACCGATATCGCGCCCACAGGATCATCAATTTGTCGGCGGTCAAAGAACTGCACAGCCTCGATAACAAGGATGCCGCAAACGACGCCAATGGCAGCGGCCGCAGGCAAGTCGATAAAGCGACAGCTTGCTGTCACACCGACAAGGCCGCCAAGCATTCCATTGATGATGAGACTTAGGTCTGGAGTGCCGCAGCGCTTCCACGCCCAAGCCGTGGCTGCGACGGTCCCAAAGGCCGCAGAGATGGCGGTTGCTGTGGCAATTCGAGCGATGGCCTCAGGGTCGGCAGCAAGCTCAGAGCCGGCGTTAAAGCCAAACCAACCGAGCCACAGAATGAGACCGCCAAGGGTTACCAAGCTCATGTTGTGTCCGGGAATCGGACGCACCCTGCCCGACTTGCCAAACTTGCCCAACCTTGGGCCGAGCAGCATGGCTCCGACGAGGGCGGCCCAGCCACCGACCGAGTGCACCACAGTCGAGCCGGCGAAGTCGGCAAAGCCCTTTGCGCCAAGCCAGCCGCCGCCCCAAACCCAGTGACCGACGATTGGGTAGATAATGGCGGTTAAGACCACAGCGAAGAGCATGAAGGACTGCAGCTTGATGCGTTCGGCAACGGCTCCAGAAACAATGGTTGCTGCGGTGACAGCGAAGCAGAGCTGGAAGAAGAAGAAGGCGTAGAGCGGCAAGCCAAAGGCGCGTTTGTCCAAACCAGCCAGCAAGAAGCCCTCGGTTCCCATCCAGGCGCTGCCCTCGCCAAACATGAGCGCGTAGCCAAGTGTCCAAAAGCCGATGACCGTGAGGCCAAAGACAATGAAGTTTTTGGCGAGGATGTTGACGGTGTTCTTAGCCCGGCAGAGCCCGCTCTCAACAAGCGCAAAGCCAGCGTTCATAAAGAAGACTAGGAATGCGGCTAGCAGTACCCAGATGGTATCGACGATGTACTTGGTCTCGGGATCCACCTCTCACAAGTACCAAGCGGATGTTTCTAGGGCGTTAACGCGAGGTAAAGCGCACGCAACTTCGGCGGCTCAGCATGCCTAGAGTTCGATTCGGCCGGGAATGTACGACTCGGAGTCGGCGTGCACAGCGTTTGTCGGCCCGGTGAGTTCGTCGGCGCTCACCAGTTCGCCAGCTTTCTCTCGCCCGACAAGCTCGGTGAGCCTCACGACCTCGTTTGCCGATGCAGCGCTCCACTGGGTTGGCACATTATATAGAGACGAGAGTTTCACGTTCTTGCCGTGAATGCTGAGCGCCTTTTCCAACAGGCTTCGCGACTGGGCGTGCACTTCTTTTACATAGAGTTTGGCCGCGACTTCGCCAAGGTGTGGCGGCACCGGAGCGCGCATCAGCGAAACCCAAAACTCGCGTTGCATATCGGCTTTTCGAAAGCCGGCGGCGCTTGACCAGTATGGGTGGCCAAGGCGAACAACTTCGTCAAAGCGCTCGTCGGCGAGAATGAGCAGCGTCGCCTTCGCTTCAATGTCGCGCCCCATCTGGCTCTCGGGCAAGCGAATGCTGATCGCATCAAACTGGCGCCTGGGAATGTCGCCCAAGTAGAAGTGCGCCATCGTTCCAAAGTAGTTGTCGTCGTCAAAGAGCCTGCGACCGCGCTCCTTGCTTGTGAAGTAGAGGATCGTCTCATCGAGTTGTTTCTCGGCCGCTGCATAGTCTTTGGCTTCGACCAAGACGTAGCCGCGACGCGCCATGGCTTCGAGACGATTGGTTGCGGAGAGCGTTGGCACCGCGAGCATTGCATCAAGTGCCTTGAGTGCATCGCCCCAACGCTCGTACTCGGCAAGTAGTGCAGCTGCGCGAATGCGTCCATCGATGCCCTCTTCGCCGCTGGCTTCGCGATTCGCCAATGCTTGGTAGCGCGCGACAGCTTCGTCGACGCGTCCAAGCGCCTCGAGTGCAAGCCCCGCGTTGTAAATTGATGGCGGCGCAAGTGCCGACTCGGCAAAGTCGGCGAGTACTTCATCGTAGAGCGCGATGGCCTCTTCGTAGTTACCAAGAGCAAGGGCATCGTTTGCTTCATCAAAGAGCCCTCGCGCATCGCGTGCAATCACTTGCTCGTTGCCTTGTTCATCGCGAATCACTTCGATGCGCATCGGCTCGACAACAATGACTTCGCGCGTATCTTTCGTTTCTTCTTCGGGACTTGGAGCAGGAATGGCAATCGTCTCGCTAGGTTCTGACTCTGCAAGAGTGCTTGCTGTTGGTGTTGTTGCGCCCTTTGATGTGGGACCACAGGCCGCACCAAGTAGGAGTGCAAACGAGAGAACGATGAGTCGAGGCCTTGTCGTCACGTTGTAAAGTGTAGCCGAAAGAGGGATCACTTTTGTTGTTCACGCGACGACTACATGAAACGCATGTTTGCCCCGATACAAGTTTGTGGTGGTCACATGTCATACGGATTTGGTATCCCCGCACGTGAGTCTATGAAGGTCGCGTTTACTTACAATCTCCGTCGAACGGATTCTGAAGAAGAAGCCGAATTCGATACCGCCGAAACCGTCGATGCAATTGCAAGTGCAATCGAAAACGCTGGGCACGAGGTTGAGAAGTTAGAAGTCTCGGGTGCCGCTTCCAGTTTGATGGAACGGCTCGAGAGCGCGGACCCAGACATTGTCTTTAACCTTGCTGAGGGTAGCGGCGGTCGCATGCGCGAAGCCTTTTACCCTGCTCTCTTTGAAGAAATGGGAATGGTCTATACAGGGTCCGACGCCTACACAATGGCACTGACCTTAGACAAATTCTTAACCAAGCTTGTTCTTGAGCGACACGGCATCGACACCCCGCGTGCGGAGCTTGTTACCAAGTCAAACCTCGATCGCATGTGCGAAGGTGGCGCGCGCCTTGCGTTCCCAATCATCATCAAGCCCAACTACGAAGGCTCGTCGAAAGGCATTAGCGAGAATTCGGTAGTGCGCGGTCTTGGCGAGCTTGAGCCTGCACTTAAGCTCGCAATCAAAGCCTTCCCCGAAGGCATCCTCATCGAGGAGTACATCGAGGGAACCGATGTCGCCGTTGGCTTTATTAATGGCGTCGGTCACGACAGCGGCCTTCTTCAGCCCGTCGAAACTCTCTACGACCTCAGCGCATCCGACACCTTCAACATTTACGACTTTCGCCGCAAGAATCTCGAGCCTGGCTCGGTTCACCTGCGCTGCCCGGCAGAAATCCCTCGCGATGTAGCGGCTCGGCTTCGCGCCATCTCTCACAAGGCCATCGACGCACTCGGGCTCAAAGATGTTGCGCGCCTTGATTTCCGCATCAGCGAAGACGGTCGCATCCACCTTCTCGAAGCAAATGCCCTGCCCTCGATGGCCAGCGACTCATCACTCTTTGCCGCAACCTCACAGCTCGGCCTTAGTTACGAAGCCACTGTGGCAAGCGTTCTAAACTCGGCGGCTCTGCGCGGCAATGTCGCCACAGCCAACGAGCTTGGCATGCGACGCAAAAGCCGCGGCCGTCACAGGCCAATCCGCGTTGGCTTTACCTACAACGTCAAACGCGAGAACGACGGCGACGAGCAGGCAGAATGGGATCCACCCGAGACCATCATCGCCATCTCGAATGCCCTGGCACGACAGGGACACATCGTTGTGCACCTCGAGGCTACGCAAGATTTGCCTCGCGTTTTGGCCGAAGCCGATGTCGACCTTATCTTCAACATCGCCGAAGGCGTTGCTGGGCGAAACCGCGAAGCGCAGGTTCCCGCTCTTTGCGAGCTTCTGGGTATTCCGTACACCGGCTCCGACTCCGCAACGCTTGCCATCGCACTCGACAAAGCACTGTGCAAGAAGGTGCTTAGCCAGCACGACATTCTCACTCCCGGTGGAATGCTTATGGAGACAGGCCGAGAGCGTCTCGACCCCGAGCTTCGCTTCCCGCTTATCGTCAAGCCCAATGCTGAAGGGTCATCCAAAGGCATCGGCACCGCATGCGTGGTCGACAACGAAGAAGAGCTTCGAAAGATCGTCGCCGATACCATCGAGCGCTACCACCAGCCGGCACTTGTCGAGGAATACATTACCGGCCGCGAGTTTACGGTAGGCCTTCTTGGCGGCAAGCGCCCACGAGTCTTGCCGCCCATGGAGATTCGCTTCCTCGACAGCAAGAACGAGCGCCCAGTTTACGACTATGTCGTGAAGCAAGAATGGCGCAAGCATGTCGAGTATCAGTGCCCTGCCAAGGTCACCGATGCCGAGCTTAAAGCCATCGAGAAGATTGGCCGAGCAACCTTTGCTGCGCTCGACTGCCGCGACTTTGCCCGCGTCGACATCAAGATGACCGACGATGGCCGCATCTACGTCTTCGAGGTTAATCCGCTTCCAGGAATGACTCCGGGCTACTCGGACCTCGTCCTTATCTCGGCTGCCTGTGGGATGGACTACGACCAGCTCATGGCAGAAATCACCGTTGGTGGCTTTCGCCGGCTGCGCGAGAAAGAGCGCCGCGAGCGTCAGAACGATACCGCCGAGCTTGAGCTCGAGTCTCAGAAGGCCGAACAAAAGACCGCCGAGCAAAAGGCCGCCAAGGCCCAAGTCGCTCGCAAACGGCGGGCAAAGCGCCAGCGCCAAGCGGCCAAGTCCGAAGTCGTGCGCAAAGCGGCTGCGGTCTCAACGACGACCCACTAGCGGGGCCGGCGAAGACTCAGCACCCGAGGGCGAAGCCGATAAAATCGATCGGCTGCTGTCTTTGCTTTGGCACTCGTTGAAGGCGCCCCTGCCCACACCACCTGACCAAGTGCGCCCCGGACTCCGCCAGGCAAACACTGCGGCGCAGCAGGTAGCGACTTTAGGACGGCGCTGTTGAATGCAGCAACCAGTCGATCGCCAACTTGAACGCGGGGCCCCGAACCTATACCTGAATACCGTAGGCGGTGGGGTGCAGTGCGGGGGCCAGAAACGTGCTCGACCTGTACATCAATGTAAAACCGCCCAGCTCCAGAGCACAGCTCGTAGACGACTCGATCCACGACGACCAGGCCAAAAAACTCTGCAGAAAACACTGCCGGGGCCCATGAGTTAGACTCCAAGAGCAAATCCGCATCGGACTCTGAGGTGGGCTGGGCAGCGACGGGTGGGGGGGCTTCGACATCAGCTCAGTTGGCCCAGAGACTTGCGGCTGTGCACAGGCCGACGCCACTGCGACGAGACAACACGATAAAGACAAGAAAGACACGGCTCGTACGACGCTCCGTGGCTCCCAGGATTCAATGCGGTGCTCAAAACGCTGGGCGAGCAGGCCGCTGAGAGTGTGATGAGCAGCAATTCGCCGCAAGCTCTCGTGCTAGTTTGAGGCCGTGAAAGTCGGAACCCGCATGACCATTGCGACCTCAGTGGTCGTGGCGCTCACGTTGGCAATCTACGCCGCCATCGACCTTCGCGCATCCCGAGCCGAGCGAGCGAGTGCGCTGCGTCGAAGCATCGAGGATGTTGCTGTCGCTTTGCGCTACCAAGTTGAATCGGCTGGCACAAAGGCTGTGCTCAGCAAAGCCGACCGGCGCGCCGAGGCGATGTCTGCTGTGGTCGCTCCTCTCTCGGTCTCGCTCTTATCTGCGGAGCTCGGCGCCCAAGCCACCTTGCAAGGCCAGCGGGTCAAAGCGTTTACCGAGGGGCGAAGCAACTACCTTTTTGCGACCAAAGACAATCAGGTGACCTACTCGCTGCCCCTGCGAGCAACATCGGCGACAGAGATGGAGGGCTTCGAGATTCTCGGTGCCATCGAAGTCACGAGTGATGCGAGCTTTCTCGATGAAGCATTTGCAGCCGACGTGCGCAGAACGATTTCGGTGCTCATCGGAATTGTTCTTACCGTCTATCTCGCGGTCTTCTTTTTGATTCGCTCGCTGGTTAGTGACCCCATTGCCAAGCTTCTTACCGGCGTTGATGATGTAGCCCACGGCGACCTTAGCCGCGTACTCTTGGCCGAGCGCGAGGATGAGATTGGCGACCTTGCCGCCCGGTTTAACGAGATGACCTTCTCGCTGCGAGAGTCGCGCAACGAGACCAAGCGTCACACCGAGACGCGCACCGCCCTTGAGCAGCGGCTTTTTCAAACCGAGAAGCTGGCGACCATTGGCCAAATCGCGGCAGAGATTGCCCACGAGGTTGGTACGCCACTCAACGTCATTTCGGGGCGCGCCAAGGGCATTACCAAGAAGGCCTCAAACATTGAAGCCGTTAAGAAGAATGCCAAGATCATCGCCGAGCAAGCGGCTCGCATCACACGCATTATTCAGCGACTCCTCGACTTCTCGCGAAGGAAGGTGGGCGCCGAGGAAAGTGAACTTGTAAACGTCAACCAGCTTGCGCTAAGCACGATGGAGTTTTTGGAGAGCAAGCTCAGTGCCGCTCACGTGAAACACACGTTGAGCCGAGAAGAAGCCCTGCCGCCGATTAAGGCCAATCCCGATCACATCTTGCAGGTGCTTACAAACCTCGTACTAAACGCCACCGAAGCCATGAGCAAAGATGGCGGAACTCTGGATGTGGAAACGGCGATTGTCACGCGGCGCCGCCCAGGACTTGAAGTTGCGCCGGAGATGCCGACCGTCGTTGTGAGTGTGAGCGACACGGGCCCAGGAATTCCCGAAGCCGACCGGGACAAGATCTTCGAGCCTTTCTACAGCTCTAAAACACGAGAAGGCGGCACCGGATTGGGGCTTGCTGTGGTGCACGGCATCGTTAAATCCCACGATGGTTGGGTTGAGATCACCGATGCTCCGGGCGGCGGCACCTGCTTCTCCGTATACTTCCCTGCAGTGGACGCGAGTAGCGAGCCGCCCACGTCGTAAACCGCTTCATAGACCGCTTCGTCCCCTCCACTCACATGACCTCCGCAGCAACACTCTCCCTCCGTCGAAGCGCCAAGATTTTGGTCGTTGAGGACGACGATGCGATGCGCGACCTCTTGGTTGAAGAACTTAGCGACGAGGGCTTTGACGTGCTCGCTGCCGGCGATGGACGAGCCGGTGTGGACCTTGTGCTCACCCATCCCGTCGACCTTGTCATCACCGACCTGCGCATGCCCGATGTTGACGGCTTCGATCTCATTCGCGATGTGAAGGCAACCAGGCAGGCGCCGCACATCGTAATGATCACCGCCTTTGGTTCGATCGAAACTGCCATCAAGGCGGTCAAGCTCGGCGCCTTTGACTACATCACCAAGCCCTTCGAGTTTGAAGAACTCATCATCGTTGCCGACAAAGCGCTAAACGATCGCAAGCTGCATCGCCATATCGAACACCTTCAGCGCGAGGTCGAGGGCAAGTACCGCTTTGGCAATATCATCGGCGAGAGCGAGGCGATGCAAGAGGTCTTGGGCCTTGTAACGCGCATCTCCACCTCGGATGCCTTTGTGCTCATCACCGGCGAGAGCGGCACCGGCAAAGAACTTATCTCAAGGGCGATTCACTACAACTCGGCGCGAGCAAGCCAGCCCTTTGTGGCCGTAAACCTCGCAGCGGTGCCAAGCCAGCTCATTGAAAGCGAACTCTTTGGCCACAAAAAAGGCGCCTTTACCGACGCGCACTCGGACCGAGATGGCCTGTTTCGCCAGGCAAACGGCGGCACGCTCTTCTTGGATGAAATTGGCGAGCTCGCCCTAGAGCTGCAAGCAAAACTCTTACGCGTCTTGCAGGAGCAAGAAATTCGCCCAGTCGGGTCCACCAAGGTCGAGCGTGTCGATGTTCGCGTGGTTGCCGCCACCAACAAAGACCTTGAAGAGATGATGAGCCAAGGGATTTTCCGCGAAGACCTTTACTACCGGCTTAACGTTATTGATGTGCGCTTGCCTCCGCTTCGCAATCGCGTCGACGATATTCTTCCCATTGCCGAGCACTTGCTGCTGCAACACGCAGGCAAAACCGGAGCGAAAGAGCCGATTGCGCTTAGCCCCGAGACCCAGCGCGTCCTTCTTAGCTACCGTTGGCCCGGCAATGTGCGCGAGCTTCAAAACACGGTCGAGCGCGGCATTGCTCTCTGCGCAGGAGGCGTTATCGAGCCTTCCGACCTGCCCCAATCAGTGCACCACAAGCGGGACATCGACTACCTTGCGCCGGCGGTCTCTCGCCATCTCTCAATCGCCGAGCTCGAGCGCGACTTCATCTTGCTTGTGCTCGATGACGAAAGCGGGAACAAGACTCGGACCGCGCAAAGGCTTGGCCTGGATCGCAAAACCCTCTACCGCAAGCTCGAAGAGTTTGCCAAAGACGACAAAAGCTAGCAATTCGCGCCATTTAGGTATTGCCGCGGGCTAGCATCACACTTGCTGGAGGGATACGATGCCGGCCTGTGAGTACCCAGGACGCTCTCATTCGCACTCCGCTATTTGCCGCCCACCAGGCTGCCGGCGCTCGCCTCATCGACTTTGGAGGTTGGGAGATGCCCGTGCAGTACAAGCTCGGCATTCTAAAAGAGCATCGCAGCGTGCGCGAGCATGTCGGCCTCTTCGATGTCTGTCACATGGGCGAAGTCTCGCTGCGCGGACCAAAGGCTGGAGCTGCTGTGCAAGCGCTTGTCACTGGCGATTGCAGCAAACTTGATGATGGCGCCGCGCTGTACACGCTTATGTGCCTTCCGCATGGCGGCATTGTCGACGATTGCATCGTGTACCGACGCAGCGAGAGCGACTTCCTAATTATTCTGAACGCCGCAAATCGCGCAAAAGACCTAGCGTGGATTCGCGAGAACGCGGGCGGCGCCGAGATTGTTGACGAGAGCGATGCAACAGGGCTGATTGCTGTGCAAGGGCCAAACGCTGTGGAGCTTGTAAATAGCCTCTCGCAGGCAGACCTTGCCGGCGTTGAGCGCTTTCGCTTTGCCTCAGAAGAAATCGCAGGTGTGACGTGTATGGCGGCTCGTACGGGCTATACTGGCGAAGACGGGTTTGAGATTGCCTGTCCCGCCGACGAAACCGAGAGCATTTGGAATGCGCTTCTCGCCGCCGGCGAATCACTTGGCGTCCAGCCGATTGGCCTTGGTGCTCGCGACACACTTCGCCTCGAGGCCAAGCTAAGCCTCTACGGCAACGACATCGACGAGACCACAACGCCCTACGAAGCGTGTTTGGGCTGGGCGGTAAAACTCGACTCAGGCCCGTTTATTGGCAGCGAGGCACTCGCCAAGCAAAAAGCCGAGGGCGTCACTCGCAAGCTTGTGGGCTTTACCCTCGAAGGCCGAGGCATCGCTCGCCACGGCTACAGCATTGTCGATCGCTCACTCGCCGAAGGCTCGCAAGAGCTAGGTAAAGTTACTAGCGGTACAAAAGGGCCAACCGTCGATGTGGCGATTGGGCTCGGCTACGTACCAACCGACTACGCAAAAGCCGGTTCTACCTTCACCGTCGATTGCCGAGGCAAAGACATTCCCGCTACGGTCCACAAGGGCCCTTTCTACAAACGGAGCTAATTCAATGGCCGAAATTCCTACAGATCTTCACTACACTAAAGAACACGAGTGGCTTCGCGCCAAAGACGGCGCCTTCCAAGTTGGCATCACAGCCTTTGCCGTCGAGCAACTTGGTGATGTCACCATGGTTGAACTTCCCGAGGTTGGCGACGAGATCGAGAAGGAGCAAGTCTTTGGAACGGTTGAAAGCGTTAAGGCCGTATCCGACTTGTACGCCCCTCTTAGCGGCAAAGTCTCGCGCATCAATGACTCGCTCGAAGACACCCCAGAGGCTGTCAACGAGGCACCATATACTGATGGTTGGCTCGTTGAGGTTGAGGCGAGCGAAGCAAATGCGCTCGACGGCCTGATGGACGCTGCTGCCTACGCCGCCTTCTGCGCCGAAGACTAGTTCTTTGGGCGTGTCTTGGCACGCTCGCTAAATCTACATGTAGGTGCAGTAACATGCCACCTACTGTGAGATGACGCACTTGGGATGAATTCTTAGAAAAATCTAAGAACTCCCCCTAGAAACTCTTGCATTCACGAGGGGTAATCTCGTTGACGCGCTCTGTGGTTGTCGACTACACAGGGGTATGAAGCGCGCTCTCCTATTTCTCGCCCCGATTGCACTCGCTGCGATTTCCACCAATGCCTATGCGCAACCTGGTTCGCCAGCGCCGGCATCGGAAGCTGTGCCGCCAATGCCGACGGCGGCCCCTGCCCCGACGGCAGCTCCAGCAGCTCCGCCAGCAGCTCCGGGGGCCTACGGTGGAGCCTGCTACGGCAACCAAACTTGCAACCAGGGTCTCACCTGCCAGCCTGCGACCAACCAGTGCACGCAACCGCCAGCCCCGGCCGTTCCGCCGCCGCCAGTATACCCTCCGCAAGGCGGCCAGCCCGCACCAGCTCCCTACGGCGGCTACGCTGCACCAGCACCCGCAGCAGCTCCTGCGCCCTTGCCACCACCGCCACTACAGCCGTCGGTGGAAGCCGGTTACGAGCACAACCAAGGTGTGATGGTCGGCTTTGGCTTGGGGCTCTCGAGCTTTAGCTGCGAAGGCTGCGACGATTCGGAAGGCGGGCTTGGGCTCGACTTTAACCTAGGTGGTTTTATCAATCCTCGCCTCGCAATCATGTACGACGTGAGTGGTTGGTACGACTCTGAAAACAGCGTATCGCTTAGCATCATGCTTCATGCCGCCGCCGTGCAGTACTGGGTGACGCCCAAGTTTTGGATCAAGGGCGGAGCCGGCATTGCCAGCGCCCGTGTAAGCTTTGACGGCAGCGATAGTGATTCGGAATCGGGTAGCGGGCTCGGCGGCGGTGGCGGCTTTGAGATTGTTCAAAGCGGCAACCTTGCCATTGATATCTCTGCACGCTTTAACCGCGTGAGCATCAACGACAATTCGGCAACAACACTAAATGCCGTCGTCGGCGTGCGCTGGAAGTAGACAACCTCGACGCGCCGTTTCAATGGAGGCGCGCTATTGCTGTCGGAAGACTTTCCATCCGCTGCGCGGCGCGCCCACCTGAAAGTGAAACCCAAAGCTAAAGGTGATGAGCCCCGAGCTTGAGGCGATCAGTCCGCTTGGGGGATTTGGAAATGGCTGGGCCCGCCGAAATGCTGCGACCGCCTCGGTGTCTAGAAAGTCGACCCCCGACTCTTCGAGCACCACCACCTTGGACAATTTGCCACCGGGCTGCAGTGTGACTTCAAGAACCGTTACGCGGTCCTTGGTGCCATACACCTTGCCAAGCGGATCGCGTCGCGCATAGACCTCGCCAGGATGCCAATTTTGGGCTACCTGGCGCTTCATCCGGTTAAAGAAGCTCGCGAACTTCCACTTCTTTGTATTGAGCGATGTGAAATCGCCAGACTCCACGCCGTCGAGTTTGTCTACGGAGCCGCCGCCTACGACCCGTGTGAGCAACTCTTGGCTGGGGCGCAGGTTGGGAACTCCGCTCGGTCCGGCCGCCCCACCTTCGGCAGCCTCCTGAGCCTCTTGCGCTTGCTGCCCCGCAAGAGTGCGCGCGCCATCGCCCTTCTTTGCGGCGAGCCCATTGGCCTCAAGAGCATCGACACCGCTTAGGTCACCGGCCGTTGTTCGCGATTGAAACTGCAGTTCACGCATCGCAAGTAGCGCAGACTCGGCCTGCGATTTGCCACTGCCTTCACTCTCGCGCGCCTTAGACTCCTGCGTTTCTAAGAGTTTCTCTAAAACCTTTTCACCAGAAGGCTCGACGTCTTCGAGAAGCTCTTTGGCCTTGTCGGCCACGGCAAGCTCCTTTGGCGAAGGCTTTGCCACCATCTTCTCCGTACTCCCCCGCGCAACGGTTTCTTTCTCGGTATGAGAATCGAACTCGGAAAGAAAACGTGCTTTGTCGGGCACAGCTTCTACCGGCGGCGCCGTTATCTCGATCACCTGGCCACTCTCAAGCGGATTGCTTATCGCTGCCAGCGCCTCTTCTGCCTTTTCCTGCGTCTCTTCTTCAAGCAGTTTAGCAAGTTCGAGTTCGTCCACCTCGGGCACATCTAAGATGGGCATTGGCTCAAGATTCGCGATGTCCTCGGGTGAGAGAAATGCCAAGGCATCGGTCGAACTTGGAGCCTCCTGGAGGCCATCGCAAAGCAGCCAATCAAATTGAAAATTGCGAAGGGCATCGGCTGTGCAAGCTTCGCTTTGCTGACCGGGAAGACCGCAGCGAAGCTCGCTTGCCGCCAGTGCCAGCGACGCATCGGCCCAACAGCTAAACTCGGTATCGCCGATGGCAATCGCATCGGCAAGGTCGGCTGGGGGTCGCGCTTTGGACGCATCGAAACCAACGCTTGCGGTCGCAAAAATGGTGGCGTGAATTGCCAGTGACGCCAGCGCGACCACCACGATGGCGTTGCTCTTGGAAGAGTGTCGACGGTCTTTGCGTGAGGCGGTCACAGGCGTGATTTACGAAGGAGAGAGTCCGCATTTTAGCAGCCCTTGGCTGCCAGAGCAGAGCCTTCTTTGCTGTCCGCTCATTGCGGCACCTATCGAATCAATGGGTTGCGAAAGTAGTACGGGGCAATCACGCTCACCCGATCGCGCCCAGCAAGCAGAGCCTTAGGAACCGCGCCAAAGGGGCCAGCCGCCTTAAACGCCCGCAGTGCCTCTTTATCAAACTCACTAAAGTCACTTCCCTTGTCGACTACAAGGCCGTGCACCTTGCCCGATGCATCGAGGCGAAAGCGCAGCACGACTTCGCCTTGCTCGAGAGCCAGCGCAAGCTTGTGAGGGAATTTGAGCTGCTTGTCGATGCGGCGATACATCGCGTAGAAATACGGATTGCCGCGAGTTGCTCGCGTCGGTGCGTCGCCGTCATTAACGCTAGTGCCATTTGTCGCGGCATGCCCTTTGCCACCTTGCGAAGCGACGCTCTTGCCAGCAACGCCGCCGGCTCCGACGCCCGTTTCACCACCGGCGGATGCTGCACCAAGATCAAATGGGCTACTTCGCGTGCGAGACGAGAGTTCGGCTGCGCTGGCCCATTGCGTCGCCTTGCCTGTCTCAGAGTTTTCCGTAGCGGTGGCGCCTACTTCGCGACGCGGTGCCTCGAGATTTGGATCGAGCGCAGCAACTTGCCGTGCACGTCTTGCCTTTGGTGCGGTGTCAAACAATGGATCGGCGGCAAGCCATTCGCGCCCATCGCTACCGCTTGTTCCACCTTGACCGGTGCTCGCGAGCAAACCAGCTTGGTCCACATCTTCGCCGGGCCTTGCCACACGCCGCGCAATTTGACGATTGGCAGCCGCCGCCGAGTCTGCTCGCTCAAGCTTCTCGGGGGTGGTCGTGCCTCGCGGTGCCTCGCTCGCGTGCAGCGCTTGCACTTGCTTGCGTTGGTTCCAAAGCCCGGTGCTTCGCGATGAATCATCACGCCGAGGCGTTGCGGTTGCCTCACCTGCTGTGCCTGGAGCGCGTCGCCCCTGCTCTTGTCCTGGCGCCACCACGCGGGTTGGGCTAGCTGTGCCATGCTCGTTTGGCAGCGCATCTCCCGCACCAAGCACCGACGTTTGCTCCGACATTGGAGGAAGGCTCACAAGGCTTACCGTCGAGAGAACAGCTGTGCCCGCAACCGGCGCCCGTGCACCTGGCTGGGAGGCGCGCGGCGACTCAGATAACGTTTGCTGAGTTGTTGTGCCCTGCCACGCAAGAAAGAGCGCACCGTGCGCCAAGGCCGCAATGCCTAGCGCTCGTCCCGCCCAACGGTGTTTCTCACGCGCCACGGTCTAAGTATGAACCGTCATAGGGCTGGGCACCACACCTTCTCGTCCATGGCTAAATCGCACACACAGAGAGCACGCCGCCGCCTTCAACATCCAGGTCGATGCGGCGCTTTGTGTTCTTAACCCACTCAAACTCTTGCGGGTCGAGCAGTGCAAGCGGCGTTGTGCGCACATGCGGATTTGACTTGATGTTGTTAATCGTCGTCGACATGGTGTTGAAGATTTCGCTCATTGTCTCGACCGAGTCCTCACTGGCTTCGGAAGCATCAAGTTGCTCGCTCACTTCGCCCTCGGGAAGCATCAGCAACTTGCAAGCGAGCCTCACGGTGGCCTCAAGGTCAGCGATCATTGTGCCAACCAGCAAATCGCTATTGTCGAGAATCTCGACTCGGAAGAACGTGCCGTCTTCAAAGTCGCATGGCGTCGAGCGCTCGGTGAGGGCAATCTCCTCGCCAACTAACATCTGCAGCGACTGTCGAATTGCAACTTGCGATGGCGGGCGCATGCGCTTCTCTGGACGCTTTGGCGCGTCCGCTGCTTCGGGGGAGGCATCGACATCCTCGGCGGTGTCGTCGGAAGCATCGGCCTCGCTTGTGCTCGAAGCATCGGCGGCATCGGCGGCATCGGCGGAAGCGGCATCGCTGGAAGCGGCGGAAGCATCGACGTCGCTTGTAGCCGAATCGGTGTCATCGCCTGAAGCGGGCTTGGCCGCTGCCTCGGAGGCGGAAGCATCGACGTCGCTTGTGGCCGAATCGGTGTCATCGCCTGAAGCGGGCTTGGCCGCTGCGTCAGGCTTGGCCGCTGCGTCAGGCTTGGCCGCTGCGTCATCGGGCTTGGCCGCATCTGCCTTGGACTCAGAAGAACTCCCACTCGCACCCGCGGCTCGCTCTTCTGCAACCTTGGCAGCAAACGCCGCCGACTCCTCTGGGTCCATGCCGAGCTTCGCCTCCAGAGCACTCACCTTGGCGGTAAGCGTCTCGATAAGCGCCGTCATCTTCTCGAGCTGCCCGCCGCCTTCCAATCGGTCCAAGCGCTCTTGCAGCGACGATTGTGACCGCTCGAGTTTGGCAACCGCCTTTCGCGAAGCGCCGCCCTGGCCCGCTTCCCCAGTTCGCATCGCCTCGGGCGATTGCGGATTTTGAAGAGTGAGAACCCGAACCATCTCCACGTCGAGCCACTTGCCCTTCCAAATCTCATACGCCTCGGCCGGATCTTCCTCACCCATCACAAGCTCGGTTACATCGGCCATCTCGGCAAGCTCTGGCACCGCTCGCAAGTGACGACCAATCAAACTCGCCCCCTCGATCTTCTGCTGCACCGGCTGATGCAAGTGGCGCCCAAAAGGCATCAAGCGCTCAACCTCCAGGACCCACTCGCCCTCATTCTGGCTCAACCGCTTTAAGCTCGTTCCTAGTCCAGTTTCGATCATATGCCACCCGTTACAGAAGGTTCCAACACCCGGTTCGGCCGTCCCCACATCTTCTGAAGGGGCGCCCACACACTTGCGATCTCAGCCCCACAGCGGCACACTCCCCCGCGGAAGTGCTTCCTGGACTGGTGCTGGGCTTGGTCTTCAAAACCAATGGTGCGTCGCGTGAGCGTCCGTACGGGGGGTTCGATTCCCCTGCATTTCCGCCACTAACACCCTAGATTGCTAGGGTTTTCATTTCGCGATTTGGCCTGTCGGTAATGTGTCGGTAATCGGTGCTGAGTTTTCCAGCAACCCAATCGCCTGCTCTTTCGCTCCGTGCGCAAGGTGCATGTATTTCAGCGTGGTCGTGAGGTCCGAGTGCCCTGCCAATTCTTGAATGACCTTTGCTGGTGCACCACGCATCGCCAAGTGGCTACAGAACGTGTGCCGCAACGGATGCCACGAGCAAGCATCAATGCCCGCTCGCTTGCACAGCCTTGGTAGCACCGCTCGCATCTCGGTTACCTTCTTGGGGCTGCCATCTGGGTTGCAGATAACAAACTCACTTCGCAGATGTCGACAAGCTCTTAGAGCAGCATCGAGCTGAGAAGTCAGAGGAATGGTCCGTAAGTTCCACCCCTTCGTCGCCCCAAGAACGCCTTTGTAGATCGAGCGGTGGACCCTCACCTTCTTTATGCCCTTGTCCCAATCCTTCCAATGAAGCGCCGATATCTCACTAAGCCGCAGCCCAGCACTTCCTGCAAGCAACACAGCCAACCTCCATTCGGGTTCAGCCTCCGCTGCCTTCAGAAGAGCATCGTATTCATCGAAGTCTAGAAACCGAAACTTCGGTGGCTGCACCCTTAGCAAGTGCATACCCGCCGCCTGCGGAATCAATTCGATTTCCTCAGCGTATGAGAGCAACTTGCCGATAACGGAAAGAACATTGTTGACGCGCTTTCGCCCCAGGCCCTTCTTTAAGCGCTTGGCCTTGAATGCTTCAACCTTGCGTCTTCCGAAATCATCAAGACGCGTCGTTGAAAACTCAGGCTCAACATGCACCCGGTAGATGATCTCCTTTGTCGCAGCTTCAGACGGCTTGTTGTTGTTGGCGACATATCGTGAAAGTTATGACAGGGAGGTACGACGTGCGCCGAAACTACTCGGGAAGAAGCTCAAGGCGACCAGCGCGAAGCTGTCCATCCCCAATTGCTCTTACTGACATAAGAGAGACTTTCGGCAACACAGAAACGTCAAATTGAACGGCTCCAACCCAGTCGTTAACAAGCGCATCGGCGTCCCACACCCGGACCTTTACTTTGCCACTAGGTTCTAAGTAAATTGGTTGTGAAGGAAAGCACACGGTCGCAACCGAGTTCTTTAAGAGGACGGGGCACCCAACTGTTTTGAGGCCCGACGACACCTCGGCAAAGAGGTCCGGTGCTCCCTCTCCGCCATCCCAGTGCACCTCGCCGTTTCGATTGCTTGCTTGCAGAAGGACGGAGTGAATGCGTAGTGCAGTCGGCTGCTTCGGCGCCACATATTTGTGTAAACGCAGGACTGCCCCCATCACGTCGCCCGTACAAGACAGCGGCAGTCGCCCAACCTTCAAGTGCTTAGTGGTAATCGTGGTCTTGCAAGTGCCCATCTTGTCGTTGTCCGCGACATCGACTTCGATGAAGTGCACCACAACCTTACTGCCGAGCCCGATACGCCTCGGCGCACTCAATCGAGTCCACGATGGCACAAAGACGTCATGACGAGTGCCTCCTGCCACAACCATTTTTCCGTCCAATAACAGGACATAGGCAGTATCGGGCTTTTGGAGTGAAGCCACGAGCTTCTTTGTCAAGAACAGCCCAACTGCAACTAACGGGTCCGAGCTTACTGCTGCAACAAGCATTTGCTTTGCCTTTGCTTCAAACAACTCTTTTGCAGCGACTACCACGGCTCGCGCCTCCGGAGATGCGGGACCCGATAGATCCCACTTTGCACCAGTTGTCTTCACCGGGGCCACCGCAGCCCCCTCCACCTGGAGTCTGTACAGAGCACCGGATTTCTCGTCCTCTGCCAGCGCCACGGCGGGCCACACGCATATGACTGAGTAAAATACAACAGTGACCAATACTCTTCCCCACCCCATCCTCGAATCTTAACAAAGTGCCTGTGTGGGTGGAAAGGCACAGGCACAGGCACAGGCACAGGCACAGGCACAGGCACAGGCA
>TARA_R110002073_G_scaffold66680_3_pt1 | contig 18451 bp, 14 predicted proteins | sample TARA_R110002073 | Tara Oceans TARA_R110002073 (sample SAMEA4397174) | marine metagenome | biome: Polar Biome; feature: [DCM] deep chlorophyll maximum layer (ENVO:01000326); material: water (ENVO:00002006), including particulate matter (ENVO:01000060) such as... | depth 40 m
TTGTGGTGAAGAATCCGCGATGATCGAAAGTATCGAGGGCAAACGCGGGATGCCGCGCCACCGGCCCCCTTATGTGGCGCAGGTCGGGGTATTTGGTCGCCCGACGCTGGTGCACAACGTCGAGACCTTGCATTGGGTGACACGGGTATGTCGCGAGGGCCCGCAGGTACTGAACGGTACCGAGCGAAACGGCCGCAAAGGATTGCGTAGCTATTCGGTTTCGGGGCGTGTCGCTAAACCCGGTATGTATGTGTTGCCCGCCGGATCTACGATCACAGATGTGATTGATGCGGCCGGTGGTATGGCCGACGGCGAGGTGTTCAAAGCCTATCAGCCGGGGGGGCCTTCGTCAGGCTTGCTACCGGCGTCGATGTCGGACGTCGTTCTGGATTTTGATACGTTGCAGCCGCATGGATCGTTTATCGGGTCGGCGGCTGTGGTGATCTTGTCCGAGCAAGACAGCGCCAAGGCTGCCGCGTTGAATATGCTGCGCTTTTTTGAAGACGAAAGCTGCGGCCAATGTACGCCGTGCCGGGTGGGCTGTGAGAAGGCCGTGAAGCTGATGCAGGCTGATAAATGGGACCAACCTTTACTGGAAGAGCTTTCAACCGTGATGGTCGACGCGTCAATCTGTGGGCTGGGGCAGGCTGCCCCGAACCCGATCCGGCTGGTGATGAAACATTTCCCGGACGAGGTATAATACCTAATGACACTGCCACGCCTTACCAACCCACGGTTTCAGACCGAACAGGGGTTCCGGGTAACCGTTCAGGTCCCAGAACTCCACTCGCAAAAGATCATTGATGCAGTGCTGGCCGTCGCGAATCTAAAGTACGGGGATTATGACCGCGTCACGTTCAGCACCGATTCAGGATCGCAGCAGTTCAGGTCCCTTGGTAGTGGTCGCAATGCGGCGACCGACGACGTGATGGCTGTCCCTTGCGTTGAGGTGTCGTTCTTTCTGCCAGATGATGAGGCCGATACCATCAAGGTTCTCACACAGGTATACGCGGCGCATCCTTATGAAGAACCAGTAGTTTTCGTTGCTCCGTGCCTCCGTTGCCTACATGTGCGGGGAACAGACGAAGACAACCCCAACAGGTTCTGGAACAGCGACCCCGAGGACTGGGTGCCGCACGAACATCGCTAGTTGATTCGCTTGTTGCCTGTCGACCCTAGTTCTTGACCACCAAACAGGCACATCCCGACGCGCGCATCTTGTCGCAAAGGCCTTGCGCAGCCGATTGGGTGTCAGATCCGTATTGGGCAAAATAAAACCCCTTGCGGCGTGCAACGCGGTTTTTCTTGAACACCATATCCAGTTTTCTTCCCTTCAATGGCCCGCGGCAGCTTGCGGTCTGCGCTGTGGCTTTGGTTTTGGCTTGAGCCGTACTGTTGCCGAATGAAACCTGGACACCCCACGGTTTCAAGACAGGTTTCGGTGGCGTGACTTTAAGGGGGGATATACGTCTGTTGCGGGCCATTTCATAACACGCGGGCAAGAAGGGTTTGGTTTTCGAGAGCCGAAAGTCCGGGTTTTTCGGGGCCGCGTCGCGCCACTGCTCCGCGGTTAGCCCGGTGATGATCGGCACATATTCGATCGTTTCCGATGCCAGCCCCGCACCGCCCAGAAAACCTTCGGCTCGGCGTTCCCCGCCGTTGTAACCGATCGCGGCCAAGCCTTCGTTCCCGTATTTCTTTGCCATTTCAGCCAGGTATTGCGCCGAATGTTCCAGCGCATCTGCGGGGTTGTATGGATCTTTCAGACCCCGCAACGCAGCGGTGGATGGTATGAACTGTGCTATACCACGCGCGTTCGCATGGCTCAGCGCATTTTGATCAAAACGGCTTTCCTGCCAGATGAGCCGCGCAAAGAAGTCGCGATTCAAGCCATGTCTATCCGCAAAAATCTGGATCGCGTTACAAGTGTCATAGACGAAGTATTCGGGCCTGATGCAATGAGACTGACCCCATTTGGTGCCGGAGCAAAATCGGTGGTCCGGCTCTGCCTGAACCATCTGGCCTAGCCAAATAAAGGGAATGAGAAACAAAAAACGCATTTAATCTTGGTGCGCGAGCCTGGGCACGCTGTCAATCGCAGATGCGACCCTTCCATCCTGCCCATCGAGCCTATAGATCATGGCAAACGCCTGAGTATTCGGAGAGCACGGTTGGCCTTTTTCAAAAAGCTGAAAACCAAATTATTCAAGTCGTCGTCCAAGATCGACGAAGGGCTGGAGGCGATTGTCGATGATGGGGGCGTGGTTGATGGGCCCGGTGGTGCCGACGACGCCCCTGTCGATCAGGTGATGGCCGCACCGGGTGTCGCTGTCGAGACTCTGCCCGAGGCCGTTGATGACGAGCCGGCACCGATTCCAGCCGACGAAAGCGACGATCCGGAACCGGTACCTTTGTCCAGTGCGGGCGTCCCGCCCGAGAGCGAGGCCGCGGTTGCGCCTTCGGCAAAAGCGGGTCTTGTGGATCGCCTCATGGGACGCAAGGTCTCTGCTCCGGTAGTGCGGCGGGTTCTAGATGATGAGATGCTGGAGCAATTGGAAGAACTGTTGATCTCCACCGACATGGGCGTGGATACCGCCTTGCGGGTTACGGCCAACATGGCCGAAGGCCGATTTGGAAAACGGTTGTCGGTAGATGAGATCAAACGCTTGATGGCGACCGAGGTGGCGCGGATCATGGAGCCGATCGCAAAGCCACTGCCGCTATATGCCAAGAAGCCTCAGGTAGTGCTGGTTGTAGGTGTCAATGGATCAGGGAAAACGACGACCATCGGCAAGCTTGCCAGCCAGTTCAAAGCCGCAGGTAAAAACGTGGTGATTGCTGCTGGTGATACATTTCGCGCGGCAGCCGTGGAACAGCTTCAGGTTTGGGGGGATCGCGCGGGCGTTCCCGTGATGACTGCATCGCAGGGGTCCGATCCCGCGAGCCTGGCGTTCGAAGCAATGGGCAAGGCCGAACGGGACGGTGCGGATCTGCTGTTGATCGACACCGCCGGACGGCTGCAAAATCGCGGTGATCTGATGGAGGAGTTGGCAAAAATCGTTCGGGTTATTCGCAAGAAAGACCCCGACGCGCCGCACAACACACTTTTGGTGCTGGATGCGACGACCGGCCAGAACGCGTTGAGCCAGGTCAAGGTGTTTCAAGAGATATCCCAGGTATCGGGTCTGGTCATGACCAAGCTTGACGGAACGGCCAAAGGGGGTGTCCTTGTGGCATTGGCGGATAAGTTTGGTCTGCCCATTCATGCGATCGGCGTGGGAGAGCAGATTGACGACCTGCAGCCCTTTGATCCACAGGACTTTGCCGATGCGCTTATGGGACTTGACCCACGGTGATCCGCGTTAGAGGGACCGCCCGGTGAACGACTGGATTTTGCAGGTCGAAGGGACGGCCGCCGGACATCAAGCTGCATTGTGGTTGGCGTTGGCGGCGGCGTTTCTGCATGCCGTATTCGGTGCGTTGCAAAAGGGCCGCCATGACCCGTGGTTGACCCGAGGGGCGATCGATTTCTCGTATTTCGCGATGGCGGCACCGTTTGCGCTGTTTGTCGTGCCGTGGCCTGAGCCGCATATGTGGGTGATCTTTGCAGGGGCCTGGGCGATCCATATCGTCTACAAGCTGTTGCAGGCGTGGGCGTATACCAAAGGGGCCTATACGGTTGTCTATCCTGTCGTGCGCGGTACCGGCCCATTGTTCACGGTGATCGGCGCGTATCTGATCTTTGGCGAAAGCTTTACCGGGATCCAATGGCTGGGTGTCGGCGTGTTGATCGCGGGTATCTTCGGGCTGGCCTTGTACAACATGGTGTATCTGGTTTCGGAACGCGATACCCTGAATGCGGCGCTTGGACTGGCATTTTTAACCGGCCTTTTCGTGGCGCTGTACACGACCTTCGATGCATATGGTATTCGTGCGACAGGTGATCCGTTCACCTTTCTTGCCTGGTTTTTCATGATTGACGGGCTGGTGATGCCGTTTATTGCCGCGCGGCGCTGGGCACTGATGGCCCATCGACCGGCGTTGGGCCCTTTGATGGCACGCGGGGTGGTCGGCGGGATTGTGGCGTTTTTCAGCTTTGGTTCGATCATGCTGGCCACGCGGCTTGACAAGGTGGGGGAAGCCGCGGTGTTACGCGAAACCTCGACCGTATTTGCGGCGCTTATCGGTTGGCTGGTGCTGAAGGAAACGGTGGGGCCGCGTCGCATTGCCCTGATGACTTTGATTGCTGCCGGCGCTGTAATCGTCGAAATGGGTGGCTAACAGGAGATGAAGATGAGCACGACACGCAAGATCAATCCTATCCTGAAGTCGGCGCTGGAATACGGGCCGGTTGTGATATTCTTCATCGCATACCTTCGGTTCAAGGATGATGTTTTCACGATTTGGGGCACGCAATACAATGGGTTCATCGTGGTGACCGCAGCGTTTGTCCCGTTGTTGATCGCGTCTACCGGTGTGCTGTGGGCCCTGACGGGAAAAATCAGCCGGATGCAGGTGGCTACGGTCCTTCTGGTAACTGTTTTTGGTGGGCTGTCCGTTTGGCTTAACGACGAACGTTTTTTCAAGATGAAGCCAACTGCGATATACCTGCTGTTCGGTACGCTTTTGGCCATCGGCCTTGTGCGCGGTCAATCCTATCTGAAATATGTCATGGAAGAGATGATGCCGCTGAAAGAGGAAGGGTGGATGATCCTGACCAAGCGGCTGATGTTTTGCTTTTTCGGTCTGGCCGTGGCGAATGAACTGATCTGGCGGTTCGCGAGTACGGAGACCTGGGTTTACTTCAAGACCTTTGGTCTGACGGCGGTCGTGTTTGCGTTCTTCATGAGTCAGGGTAAGCTGTTTCAGACCTACAGCCTGGACAAGGACGAGGTCGATGCCGATGCACGTTGACGCCCCGGGGGCCAGCCCCCGCCGGCACTTGCGTGCCGGCCCCCCCGGGATATTGCTCCATTTGGAAAATATGCCTAGCGTTTGAACAAGGTGTCGTGCGTTTCTTTCTGTTTTGAAATGTCGCCGCGCTTGTCAGCATACAGGGCACGCCCGGCCTGAACCCCGGGGCGGGCGGTCATGATATCGAGCCAGCGGGCCATATGGGGCTTGTCGTCAAGGGTCTGTTGCTGTCCTTCCCAAAGCGACGCCCACCCCCAGATCGAAAAGTCGGCGATGGATACCGAGGCACCTGCGACATATTCATTCAGTGCCAGTTGACGATCCAGCACGCCGTACAATCTGGCGGTTTCGGCACGGTAGCGATCCTTGGCATAGGGCAGATCGTTGGGCGGGTCCATCTGGGGGGCATATTTCAGGAAGTGATGCGCCTGGCCCGCCATTGGCCCCAGTCCGCCCATCTGCCACATCAGCCACTGGTCAATCGCGATCCGGTCACGTTCAGTCGCGCCGTAGAACCGACCGGTTTTGCGCGCAAGATACTGCAATATGGCACCGGATTCGAAAATCGAGATTGGCGCATTGTCGGGACCCTCAGGGTCAATGATCGCCGGCATGCGGTTATTGGGGGAAATCTTGAGAAATTCCGGAGCGAACTGGTCCCCCGCGCCGATGTCGATCAGGCGGGTCCGGTAAGGCAGGCCCATTTCCTCGAGGGCGATGGAGACTTTCCAGCCGTTGGGGGTGGGCCAGTAGTAGAGATCAATAGGGTTGGGCGCGGCCATGCAGGGTCCTTTGGGTTTTGTTCGGTTTCATAGAGGCGGGTTTTGCACCGGGCTGCAAGAAAAAGCGTTCTGAAACAGAGTTGCCGGAAGATATCCAGCGCTGGTGCGCGGCCCGCTGTTGACGATCGGTTGAACGAGGCGTAGCAGATAGCGCGTGGTGATTTGTTACCGGATTGCGGGCCACGGGCGGGGTAACCTGTCGAATACCGCTAAAAGGTCAGGATGAAAGCCCCCTTTCGCTTGGCCGCGTCAGGGGTTTTTTTATGCCGGCCTGGATAGCAGGCCAGGAAGGATATGAGGATGAACAGCCAATGGAAGCCACGTACCAAAGCGGTACATAGCGGGACCCGGCGCAGCCAGTACAACGAAGTTTCCGAAGCGGTTTTTCTGACGCAGGGCTTCGTTTATGAAAGTGCCGAACAGGCGGAAGCACGGTTCCAGTCGCTGGGCGACGACGAATTCATCTATGCCCGATATGGCAACCCGACCGTGCGCATGTTCGAAGACCGCATTTCCGCCTTGCTGGGCTATGAGGATTGTTTTGCCTGCACATCGGGGATGGCGGCCGTAAGCGGTGCCCTGACTGCGCTGCTGAAAGCCGGGGATCACGTCGTCGCGGCACGGGCCTTGTTTGGGTCGTGCCTGTATGTGCTCGAAGATATCCTGGCCCGGTTCGGTGTCGAGATCACCTTGGTCGACGGAACCGATAACGCGGCCTGGGACGCTGCGCTGCGTTCCGACACCCGGTTGGTGTTTTTCGAGAGTATTTCCAACCCGACGCTGGAAGTCGTCGACATGTGCCATGTTGTCAAAGCCGCACATGCGGTCGGAGCACTGGTGGTCGTGGATGATGCGATGGCGACGCCGGTGTATTCCTATGCCCAAAAATGCGGAGCTGATATTGCCATCATATCGACAACGAAACACGTGGACGGGCAGGGGCGGCTGTTGGGTGGCGCGATCTGCGGGTCCAGGGAGTTGGTTCGAGGTCCGATCGAAACCTATATGAAACACACAGGCGGCGCGATGAACCCGTTCACTGCCTGGACCCACCTAAAAGCGCTTGAGACCATCGACTTGCGTGTGCGGGCACAATCGGACGCGGCGCTGGAAATCGCACACGCACTGAGCGACCATCCCAAGTTGAGCGCTGTGCGGTATCCTTCCCATCCCGGTCATCCACAGCACGAACTTGCGATGTCGCACAGCACATCAGCCGGTACAGTACTGGCGCTTGAGGTCAAAGGCGGCAAAGCTGCGTGTTTCAAGTTTCTGAACGCGTTGGAAATCATCACCATTTCCAACAACTTCGCCGATGCAAAGTCGATAGCGACCCATCCTGCGACCACGACGCATCAACGGTTGCCGCAAGAACAAAAGGATGTCCTGGGCATCTCGGAGGGGCTTGTCCGGCTCTCTGTCGGTCTCGAAGATGTAAGCGATATCATCGCGGACCTTCGGCAAGCGTTGGATATGGCGGGCTGAATTCCTGAGGGTTTACTGGGGTGCGCCACGGTTTTTTGAACTGATGGTTGGTAAAACCCGCGAAAAGCCCTTATATTCGGGGCAGATTGCTAGGGGCCTGCCATGAACGTTATTGCACCTTTGAACGTTACTCCAGATCGGGACGCTGCTGTTGCCGCGCTTGATACGCTCAAGGCGTGGGCCGCAAAGGCCAGTGCAGGAGAGGTCGATGCGCTGGACCCGGCGCTGGCACGGCTTTTGCAGAACGCCGAAGGGTATCCGAGCTTTAGCAGGGTATACCCTGATGGCTTTGCCGTGGGTGATAACTACAAAGCGACCCTACCCGATTTGCAAAATGGTCCCTCCAGCCTGATCCGGGGGGCCAAGCAACAAATCCAGCATGTGGGTATCTCGAACTTTCGCTTGCCGGTGCGGTTTCATACCCGTGATGGCGGAGATTTGACGCTTGAAACCTCGGTTACCGGGTCGGTCAGCCTTGAAGCCGACAAAAAAGGTATCAACATGTCGCGCATTATGCGCAGTTTCTATGAATATGCCGAAGAAACCTTCAGTTTCGAGGTCATGGAAGCGGCGCTGGACGACTACAAAACCGATCTGGAAAGCTGTGGTGCACGTATCCAGATGCGGTTTTCCTTTCCGATGAAAATCCAGAGCCTGCGGTCGGGACTGTCAGGCTATCAGTATTATGACATTGCGCTTGAACTGGTCGAAACCGGGGGCGCGCGCAAGAAGATCATGCATCTGGATTACGTCTATTCGTCCACTTGCCCATGCTCGTTGGAGTTGTCAGAGCATGCGCGCGCGACACGGGGGCAGTTGGCCACGCCCCATTCCCAACGTTCGGTCGCGCGGATTTCAGTGGATGTGAATTTCGACGAAGGTGTGTTGTGGTTCGAAGACCTGATAGAAGCCGCGCGCCGGGCGGTCCCTACTGAAACGCAGGTCATGGTCAAACGTGAGGACGAGCAGGCTTTTGCGGAGTTAAATGCAGCCAATCCGATATTCGTCGAGGACGCCGCCCGTTTGTTCTGCGAACAGTTGCAAGCTGATCCACGTATCGGTGATTTCAGGGTCATCGCCAGCCATCAGGAAAGCCTGCACAGCCATGATGCGATCAGCATTCTGACCCAAGGCACGACTTTTGCCGCGCAAAGTATCGACCCCAAGCTGTTCAATACGCTGGTTCACGTTGGCTGATCCTTGACACTGGCGCACCGTCACGCCAACGCTGCGCAGATGTTGGATATGCGACCCGTTGGATATGTGATCGGCCTGTTGGTTGCGGTGCTTGGCATCGCGATGATTGTGCCGATGTTGGTGGACATCGCGGAAGGTCGCGGTCACTGGCCGGTTTTTGTTGAATCGGGACTGATAACGATGCTGGGTGGCAGTATGATTGCCTTGTCCTGTGCCAATGGCGTCAGGCAGGGGCTTACCATTCAGCAGACGTTTTTGCTGACGTCGGGTGTCTGGCTCATGCTGCCATTGTTCGGTGCCTTGCCCTTCATGCTGGGGGCGACCGAAGCGCGGTTCGTCGATGCGGTGTTCGAGGCCATGTCGGGGATGACCACGACAGGCTCTACCGTGTTTACGGGCCTTGATGATCTTCCCAAGGGGTTATTGCTATGGCGCGGCATTCTGCAATGGCTCGGCGGGATCGGCATCATCGTCGTGGCAATGGTGTTTCTGCCCGAATTGCGCGTAGGCGGGATGCAGATCTTCAAATCCGAAGCCTTTGATACATTTGGAAAGATCTTGCCTCGGGCGGGGCAGATCGCCAGTCAAATATCGGTCATTTACGTTTGGCTGACCTTTGCCTGTGCACTGACATACCTTGCGTTGGGGATGAATGTCTTCGACGCGACCGTCCATGCGCTGACGACGGTCTCGACCGGGGGGTTTTCAAATTACGATGCGTCATTCGGCACATTCTCGGGTAATGCCGAATATGCCGCATCGATCTTCATGGTGCTCGCGGCACTGCCTTTTGTGCGCTATGTTCAATTGCTTAACGGCAATGCGCTGGCACTGCACAGGGACCCGCAGGTGCGCGGCTTTCTGATGACCATCACCGTCCTGGTGTTGATTGTATTCTTCTCAATTCGCACGGTGTTTCCACAGCATTGGGAACAGTCGCTGCGCGAAGCGCTGTTCAACATTACCTCTATCATCTCGGGTACCGGATTTGCATCGGTTGACTATATGGCGTGGGGGCCGTTTCCAGTGGCGTTGTTCTTCTTTACCGGGTTGATCGGCGGGTGTGCGGGATCGACGGCGTGCTCAATAAAGATCTTTCGCTACCAGCTCCTGTTTGCCTCGATTCGTGCGCAGTTGCGGCGGATCCGGTCACCCAACGGTATATTCACCCCGCGCTACGATGGCCGCGCCATCAGCGGCGATGTCATGATTTCGGTCATGTCGTTCTTCATGTTTTTTACGCTGACCCTGGGGCTGGTTGCTGTGGCGCTCAGCATGACCGGGCTGGATTTTGTCACCTCAGTTTCCGGCGCAGGGGCGGCTTTGGGCAATATCGGACCCGGCTTGGGTGAAATTATCGGCCCAGCCGGGAATTTCAGTACGTTGAACGACACCGCCAAGTGGATATTGACCGCAGCGATGTTGATCGGCCGATTGGAATTGATGGCGGTTTACGTCATTCTTACCTTTAAGTTCTGGAGAGCATGATGAGTGACACGCAAACCCGCCCGTTGGGTGCCCAGATATCGCACATGCTGAAATCGCGCGGCGTCGAGGTGATATTCGGCATTCCCGGGGTTCACAACCAAGAGATGTACCGGGGCATCGAAGAAGCCGGTCTGACCCATGTACTGGCGCGACACGAACAGGGCGCGGGATTTATGGCGGATGGTTATGCGCGGGCGACCGGAAAACCCGGTGTGGCCTATGTCATCACCGGGCCGGGCTTGTGCAACACCATGACGCCGATGGGGCAGGCCTATAGCGATTCCGTTCCTTTGCTGGTGCTGTCCTCGTGCCTTGATGAAACCGCTTTGCGCAAAGGGCAGCTTCACCAGATGAAAGACCAACGCGCCGCCGCCGACACCGTGTGCGATTGGTCCGAGGTCGCGCAGACACCGCAGGCGGCGTATGGGCTGATTGACCGCGCCCTGACAGAATTCGCCACCCGCCGCGCGCGTTCCAAGCATCTATCGATTCCAATCGCTGTGCTGGAAGCCGGTGCGGTGGCGGCCAGGCCGTTGTCGGTTACGGCAAAACGGCCCACCGCCAGAGCTGAGGATATCGTACTGCTTTCGGCACAGTTGCGCGCAGCCAAGCGGCCATTGTTCATCTTTGGCGGGGGCGCGGCGCACACGGAGAACGCGACGGCGTTGATGGCCCGGTGGCAGGCTGCCAGCATGACCACATATGCCGGGCGTGGCATCGTCGCCGGCGATGCGCCCCTGCATTTCGGGTCTTGCCTGGCGCGGCCGTCAAGCGTCGATGTGATAGCGCGAGCCGACCTTGTGATCGCGATCGGCACCGAACTTGCCGAGGTCGACCTCTGGCGCAGCGAACTCGGTCATAGCGCCGCAATGGTACGCGTCGACATCGACCCCGTGGTGCTGGCGGACCAACAAGCGGCGCAAACCTGCATTCTGGCAGACGCAGCAAGCGTTATGGACGCACTTGACCAAGCCATTCCGGAATCGTTGCAGACCCAGTGGTCCGCACCGCAAACGACAACGTGGCGTACGCGCTGGCGCGCCGAGGTCGACGCGGAGCGTCCGGGGATGTTGGCGGTCATCGATGCGGTTCAAGCGGCTTTGCCCAAGGATACGATGATCTATTCGGACATGACCCAGTTCGCCTACGCCGCAAAAGAGGTGTGGGACATGGACCGTCCCGGCCACTGGCATCATCCTTACGGATTCGGAACGTTGGGGTATGCCACACCTGCGGCAATCGGCGGTGCCATCGGCAGGCCTGGGTTGCCGACTGTGGCCATTATCGGAGACTACGGGTTTCACTACACTCTTCAAGAACTGGGCGTTGCGGTGGAACTGGGTCTGCCGCTGCCGATTATCCTGTGGGACAATGGCAAGCTAGGCGAAATCGAAGACAGCATGACCCGCGCACAGATTGCCCCTAATGCCGTGGTTGCCCATAATCCCGATTTTTGCAAATTGGCCGAAGCATTCGGCGCGTTGGCCACGGCCCCAGATCGTCTTGCCGACCTTCCCGACGTGCTGGCCGAAGCATTCAACGCCGACCGGCCAACCCTGATTTATCTGACACCGCAAACTGCCCGCTAGGTTCCGTGGAATGGCAGGGGGGACCGACGCTTTAGGCAGGCATCGGTCCCAAAACGGGTTTCTTATTCCCAGCAGCTGACCAGTACGGTCATGTCCTTGGCGTTTTCACGAAGGTCCTGTGGCTTGATCGATGCCGAGCCGGCCTCGGTTACTGTTGTCACGGTGATGCCGGCTTTTTGGGCGATATCCGCGATCAGCTTTGCTTCGGCCGCGAACTTCACTTCTTCGGGCAGTTGCTGCGCGTCATCGCGGCGGGGGAGCAGCATCCCCAACACCTGGCCCTTGGCATCAAACACCGGCCCTCCCGCGTCGCCTTTTTGCGAAGCAACAGAGAGCCGCGCTATGTTTTCCTCACCGTTCAGGCCGCGCACATCCTCTAGCGAGCCGAAAGTGATGGTCGCGGAGCCCAGAACGCCTTCGTAAGGGAAACCCGCAACGGCAATCTCCGATTGCAGACGGGGCGGCACGGTGTTGAACGTGGCCACCTTGATCGGCGCAAGCGGCGTACGCGGCTTAAGCAGGGAAACGCCGCTGTTTGCGTCGTCGATAACCACATCCAATTCGGTGTCGTCATCCAAAGTGAGGCGGCTGCAATTCTGAACCGCTTGAGATGTCGTCGCGACCGTCCCCCGCGCGTCGATGAAAAAACCTGACCGTGCGATTTTCGGCAACCGAACTTGCAGGCCCGACACCAGATCCACCGCTTGATCATCACCACCGCCAGCGGTGGAATTCAGAACGCCAGGCAGCCGGGTAAAGCTTTGCGTCATCTCGGTGATGACCCGGCGACGCCTGTCTTCGTCACCTGCTGGCCAGATGAGCGTAAAGCCTTTGATCTCGCCATTTTGCAAGGAGACCTGGGTCTGGCTGATGATACGTCCGTTTTCGCCGATCAGCTCAAAGCTGTCGGACTTGCGTTCGCGCGGGCCTTGTTCGGGCACGATCTCCAGCGTCTGCATGATGTCATACAGGCCATATAGCGTGTCTTTGTCGCCGGATTGGCTGATGAGCAAAACCCGTGCCTGACTGTCACCGATGCTGTTGTAATGGGCGAAAGGTGGTTCGTACTTGTCAAAACCCACCATCGCCGTTGGCAAGATCATTTCGATACCGGCCTGCGTATCCCGTACAGGTTTCAGTCCGATACCTTCGAGAACGGCATTGTATTCCCCTAGCAGCGCCGCCCGCTGCAAAGTGGTCAAGACGCCTGTTACTTCGTAACCGTTTGCCTCTTGCCACTGCGCCATTGATCCGCGTGTTCCGCGGCCGAAGGCACCGTCAATTGCACTGTTGTAAAACCCAGCCCACTCCAACGCAATCTGAAGCTGTTCGCGCTGTTCGCGGTCCAGGTCTCTTTCGCTGCGACGAGCCTCGTCCAGGGTTTCATCGACAGGGGCAGCGGGAAGAACCGGCGCTTGGGGTACTGTCGCGGCTTCTGAATCGGCGGCCTGGTCTGCGGGTGGCAAAGCGGTTTGGGTGATAGACGTGTCGGCCTGTGTCTGGGTGTCGGCGTTCGGATCAATTGGTTCGATGGTCGGAATGTTCAGTACATTTGCGCCCACTGGCCAGAACTGCTGACGAAACTTTTGCGACACCTGAATGAAACTGTCGCGCGGCACCAGACCTTCGCGCCGGTAGCTTCGCAGCAACAGCTCTGCGTCGCGGCGCAAATATGGCCCGACGGCGATTCCGTACCATCCGCCCCCTAACGCGAATCCGTTCACATCCTCCAGGCTGTCACTATAGGCGCGGGCCCTTTCGGTTGCGCTCGACAGGTTTGGTTGCGCTTCGATCTGGATCCAGACCACTTCGTCGGCAGACTGGGCGCCAACGATGGCAGGAAGAAGGAAAAGGGCGGCAAACAATGCCAAAAACAGTCGCGTCATAGGAATAGGTGCTTTCAAGGGATTAGAGTTGCAGCAGATAAGCAGGAAAAGAGATTAAATGCCATGCCTGACACGCGGCAATTCATCACAAAGCTGCCAATTGACCCTCCGGCGGCAGCGCCGTAGGAAAGACCCGCAGCAGCAAAGGCAATTACTCATGTCCGATCCGGTTCAGCGCCCCCGTTCCTTTCAGGAAATCATCCTCGCCCTCCAATCATATTGGGCGCGTCAGGGCTGTGCGATCTTGCAACCCTATGACATGGAAGTTGGGGCAGGGACCTTCCACCCGGCAACGACATTGCGGGCACTTGGCACGAACCCCTGGGCGGCGGCCTATGTGCAGCCATCGCGGCGTCCGACCGACGGGCGGTATGGCGAAAATCCCAATCGGCTACAGCATTACTATCAGTATCAGGTGCTGATAAAGCCCAGCCCTCCGAATTTGCAAGACCTGTACCTTGGGTCGCTGGAAGCCATCGGCATCGACATGGCTTTGCATGACATCCGCTTTGTCGAAGACGACTGGGAAAGCCCGACCCTGGGGGCCTGGGGCCTGGGCTGGGAAGTGTGGTGCGACGGCATGGAGGTCAGCCAGTTCACCTATTTCCAGCAAGTCGGCGGGCACGACTGCCACCCGGTTTCGGGCGAACTGACCTATGGGTTGGAACGGCTTGCGATGTATGTGCTGGGTGTCGATCACGTGATGGATATGCCGTTCAATGATCCCGACGCGCCTATCGCGCTGAGCTATGGCGATGTATTCAAGCAAACCGAAGAAGAATATGCCCGGTGGAATTTCGATGTGGCCAACACTGATGTGCTGCTGGATCATTTCGTCGAAGCCGAAAATGAATGCAAATCCATCCTGTCTCAGGATGCGCATGACCCCAAGACCGGCAAACGCATCATCATGGCACACCCGGCTTACGACCAGTGTATAAAGGCCAGCCATATCTTCAACCTGCTTGATGCACGCGGCGTCATCTCGGTTACCGAACGTCAGGCGTATATCGGACGGGTGCGAACACTCGCCAAGGCCTGTGCCGACGCCTTCGTTGACACCCGCGCGGGCGGTCGGAAGGAAGACGCGGCATGAGCGGTAAACTTGTAGGAATTGTCATTTTGGTTATTGCAGCTATCGCGGGCATCGCGATCTATTATTTGCAGGTTTTCGGTTTTTACCACGAAGTTTTGGCCCCCCAGCACGGCGTCGAGCTGGTTTCGTTGTCTACAAATGAACCTGAACCGATCCTGACCGAGAACTTTCGCGGCATTGATGCCGATAGTTCGCCCATCCGGTATCGCGCATGCTTTGATACAAGCCTGAGCCTTGCGATGCTGTCTGAAACCTATGTCGTCAGCGACGATATCGTGCCGCGCAATGCACCCGGCTGGTTCGACTGTTTCGATGCCGCTGCAATCGGCGCAGAGCTTGAGGCAGGCACCGCGCTTACGTTTCTCAGCAAGAAAAACGTGCACTTTGGCGTTGACCGGATTGTGGCGATCACCTCGGACGGGCGCGGCTATGTTTGGCACGAACTGAACGACTGTGGTGACAAGTCCTATGACGGAACGGTGGTGGGCGAGGCATGCCCAGAACGCCCCGGCGATTGACCCTGCGCAGCTTTGGTATTTGAACACCCTCGCGTTCGGCGCGAAAAACATTTAACCGCACCGAACTACAAGCGGCCCCGAAAGGTACGAAACCCATGCCCGACCTCCTGATAGAGCTTTTCTCGGAAGAAATCCCCGCCCGCATGCAGGCGCGCGCGGCGGATGATCTGAAGAAACTGGTGACGAACGGTCTGGTGGATGCGGGGCTGACCTATGCCTCTGCGGCGGCCTTTTCGACGCCGCGTCGCCTGACCTTGACAATCGAAGGGATGCTGGACGCCAGCCCGTCGCTGGTCGAGGAACGCAAGGGCCCCAAGGCTGACGCGCCGGAAAAAGCCATCGAAGGCTTCTTGCGCGGTGCGGGGCTGACTCGCGACCAACTGGAAGAACGCGACACGCCCAAGGGCAAGATCCTGTTCGCCATGATCAAAAAGCCGGGCCGCCCCGCAGCTGAAATCGTGCCAGAGGTGCTGGAAACCACCATTCGCAATTTCCCATGGCCCAAATCCATGCGGTGGGGCAGTGGCAGCTTGCGGTGGGTGCGCCCGCTGCATTCGATCCTGTGTATCCTGTCGGCCGAGGATGGCGCGCAGACCGTGCCCTTGACCATCGACGGGATCACCGCAGGCGATACCACGCGCGGGCACCGCTTTCTGGCCCCCGATACAATTACCGTCAGCAACTTTGACGATTACGGCACCAAGCTGAAACGCGCCTTTGTCGTGCTCGACCCGGCAGAGCGGCGCGATACGATCTGGAACGACGCGACCAATATGGCCTTTGCCAACGGGCTTGAGGTGGTCGAGGATGCGGGCCTGCTGGCCGAGGTCGCAGGGCTGGTGGAATATCCCGTTGTGCTGATGGGGCAGATTGGCGATGATTTCCTTGGCCTGCCGCCCGAGGTGCTGCAAACCTCGATGAAAGAGCACCAGAAGTTCTTTTCCGTGCGCAACCCCAAGACGGGTCGCATCGAACGCTTTGTCACCGTCGCCAACCGCACCACCGCCGACGATGGCGCGACCATTCTGGCGGGCAATGAAAAAGTGCTCTCTGCGCGTCTGTCGGATGCTAAATTCTTCTGGGAAAACGATCTGCGCATCGCGCAATCGGATGCCGGGATGCAGACCTGGGTGGACCGTCTGTCCAACGTGACCTTCCACAACAAGCTGGGCACACAGGCCGAGCTGATCTCGCGTATGGAAGCACTGGCTGGGGAACTCGCCCCGATGGTCGGGGCCGACGCAGAAGAGGCCCGCGCCGCCGCCCGTTTCGCCAAGGCCGATCTGTCGTCCGAAATGGTCTATGAGTTCCCCGAACTTCAGGGGCTTATGGGCAGCTACTATGCCAAAGCCGCAGGCAAGTCCGAGGCCATCGCCGCCGCCGCCCAAGACCACTATGCGCCGCTTGGCCCATCCGACGATGTGCCAACCGCGCCCGTGTCCATCGCCGTGGCGCTGGCAGAGAAAATCGACAAGCTGACCGGCTTCTGGGCGATTGACGAAAAACCGACCGGAAGCAAAGACCCGTTCGCGCTGCGTCGCGCGGCCTTGGGCGTTATTCGGATTTTGGTTGAGAATGATATTAGGCTCCAACTTAACCCATTAATGAAGTTTGGGGTTAAGGGCTCGGGGCACCGATGGTATAATTTTGGCGATAATACCTCCGCATCATCGACAGAGGTTGAAGAAGGTATGTTTTTATCGGCAGGAGGTGTCGATGATCTCGCGGGTCACGTACATCAAAACCTCCTCTCCTTCCTCCACGACCGCCTGAAGGTCTACCTCAAAGACCAAGGCGTCCGTCACGACATCATCGACGCTTGCATCAGTTCTTCCGATGGCGCACCTGCCGGTGCGACGGACGGCAACGACGACCTGACCCTGCTGGTCAAACGCGCCAAGGCGCTGAGCGAGACGCTGAAAACCGACGACGGGGAAAACCTGATCCAGGGGTTCAAGCGCGCCAACAATATTCTCAGCCAAGCCGAGGATGCGGATGGGGTGGAATACTCCTTTGGGGCGGATATCAAATTTGCCGAGACGGAAGAAGAACGCGCGCTGTTTGCCGCCCTTGATACCGCAGAGGCAAAGATCAAACCGGCGATGGAAGCACAGGATTTCGGCACGGCCATGTCCGCGATGGCGTCCTTGCGCGGGCCGATTGACGCGTTCTTTGATGCGGTGCAGGTGAACGCGGACAATGCGACGGTCCGGCGTAACCGGTTGAACCTGCTCAGCCGTATCCGCACGATCTGTAGCTCGGTCGCGGATCTTACGAAAATCGACGGGTAACGCAGCAGACCCGACACGTGGGCAAGGCGATCACGCCTTGCCACACCACGGCGAAAGCCTATGCTGCGCAGGAACCCAAAGGTGCCGCAGTGCAGAAATACGCCATGACAACACTTATCACCCAGACTGCGCCAATCGCCAACAACACGCATGGCGGGCGCGCCAAATGTTTGCAACGTCTGGTACGCCTCGAACTGCCGGTGCCGCGTACCGTCGCGCTGCCTTTTGATACGGTGCTTGATATCGCGCGGGGGCAGGTCCCTGATATTCGCCAGATTGCCGATGAATTCCCGCATGACGCACTGCTGTGCGTGCGTCCGTCCTCTCAGGACCCCGACTGGGGCGGGCCGGGGGCGGTCGTGAACATAGGCATGAACGACGCGCGGTACCAATTTTACTGCGCGCAGATGGGCGAAGGGCCTGCATCGACGCTGTACACCCGGTTTGTCCAGTCCTACGCCGTGAATATCGCACGGCTTGACCCCGACATGTTTGACGAAGTGGAAGGCGAGGGCCGCGAGGCGTTGGAAGCGTCTTTGCGCGCTTATGAACTCGAGACCGAGGAAAGCTTTCCGCAAGATCGCGTGACCCAGTTGACTGCCGTGCTGAGTTCCATGGCGCGGGCGTGGGAAGGCACGTCGGCCCGGTTGTTGCGTCAGGCCAAGGGGGCACCCGCCGACGCGGGGTTAGGCCTGGTGGTGCAACAGATGGTCTTTGGTGTTGGAACCGGGCTTTGTGGGTCGGGCGTGCTGCAACTGGTCGACAGCACAACAGGGCTGCCGCAGATTACCGGGCGATATCTTAGCCAGTCGCAAGGTCGCGATGCCTTGCAAAATAACGCCGACGCCATGTTTCTTACCCGCGACCCACGTGGCCCGTCGTTGGAAGAACATGCCCCCGAGGCGTTCGAGACCTTGACGCAACACGCCGCATTGATGCGTCAACGGCTGCGCGCGGAAATGCAGCTGGAGTTTGTGATCTCGGACGGCGAGCTGTTTATTCTGGATGGGGTTCGCGTGGCGAGGTCATCGCGGGCGGCGGTCCGTATCGCGGTGGCGCTGGCCGATGAGGGTATCATCTCGCGCGAGGAAGCGTTGATGCGAGTGCAGCCGCGCACGTTGACAGAACTGCTGCACCGGCAGGTTGACCCACGGGCCAAGCGCGACGTGATCGGACGGGGTATCGCGGCAAGCCCAGGGGCGGCG
>TARA_R110002073_G_scaffold93664_1_pt1 | contig 18444 bp, 22 predicted proteins | sample TARA_R110002073 | Tara Oceans TARA_R110002073 (sample SAMEA4397174) | marine metagenome | biome: Polar Biome; feature: [DCM] deep chlorophyll maximum layer (ENVO:01000326); material: water (ENVO:00002006), including particulate matter (ENVO:01000060) such as... | depth 40 m
AAACACACATGATGTCAAAATTGGACATTGGGGGTGTTCACACTGAACTGGTTTGGTGGACTGAACTGGAACTGGTTTGGGTTTGTTATAAAATAAAAAAATGGAAATAAAAAAATATAAAATTTCAGATCTAAAATTTGCAGAATACAATCCTAGAACTTTGACCAAAGATGCACACAAAGATTTGAAGGAATCATTGACCAAATTTGGATTTGTTGATCCAGTGATTGTCAACATAAATTCAGAAAGAAAAAATGTGATCATTGGTGGTCATCAAAGAACAAAGGTTTGGAAAGGTTTGGGACATAGATCAGTTCCATGTGTGGAATTGGATCTTTCATTGGACCAGGAAAAAGAATTGAATGTGAGGTTGAACAAAAATGTTGGATCATGGGATCATGATATGTTGGCAAACAATTTTGATCTGGAAGAATTGAAAGAATGGGGGTTTGATGACAAAGATCTTTTCATGAAAATTGATGATCTTGACACTGACAAAGATGAAAAAGAAAAAGAAAAATGTGAATATTGTGGAAAATAAAAATGAAAAAATGTATGATCCAGATCTGATTGGATCTTTTGTGATGCAGTTTGGTCATGGAATGTCACCAACAAAAACAAATCAAAAATATATCATCAAAAAAAAATATTATTATCCAGACAAAAGAACAAAAAAATATGGTGCACAAAGGAAACATTCTGGTGTGATGGGAAAATATAAAACAATATAAAATGGCAAAGAAAACAAATATGTTTGTGTTTCAATCTAATGGAAAAAAGAAAAGAAAAGGAATACATTCAAAAAATAAATCAAGAACAAAAGGTGGTCCACAATATGTGAAACCATACAAAGGACAAGGAAGATGACAAAATATATTTGCAAAAAATGTGGAACTGAAAAAGAATTGAGGAAAGCAACCTTGACATTGATCAATGGATCTTGGGAAACAAAAGAAGGATATTGTGTCAAGTGTCAAATCTACATGTCATCAAAACCAAAAGAAGGAATGCCAAATTTGATCAGAACAGAAGAAACCTTTATAAAAAAATAAATGGCAAAAGGAAGAAAAAAAATTCCAACAAAGTTGAAAGAATTAAGGGGAACAACTAGGAAAGATCGTATGGTTGAAAATGAAATGGTGGTTGCACTTGTTCCAGATCTGCCAGATCCACCAGAATGGTTGTCACCAATTGGACAAACTGAATGGACAAAAGTGTGTTCAGAATTGTTTGGAAAACAAATGTTGCATCAAATTGATTTGAGGTTGATTGAATCATACTGCAATGCAATGTCACTTCACATTGAAACTGAAATGATGTTGAGGGAAAAAGGAAGAATTCAAGTATATAAAAATTCAGATGGAACAATCAAACATGCACAATCAGTTCCATATCAAAAAATTGCAAATGATGCACTTGACAGAGCATTGAAAATTGCAAGGGAATTTGGATTGACACCATCTTCAAGAACTGGAATATCAACACCACAAATCAACATTCAACACAATGAACACAACTATTTTGACTGATAAAATTGAATACATATTTGATGAAAATTCAGCAGATCGTGCAGTGACCTTCATTGAAACTTTCATTCAACACACCAAAGGTGAATTGGCTGGACACAAAATGATCCTGGAAAAATGGCAAAAAGATGATATTATCAGACCATTGTTTGGATGGAAAAACAAAGAAACTGGTTTCAGAAAATACCGACAATGCTATATTGAAATACCCAGGAAAAATGGAAAGTCAACTTTGGCTGCCGCAATTGCATTATACATTTTATTTGCAGATAGTGAAAGAGGTGCAGAAGTTTTTTCATGTGCTGGTGACAGATCACAAGCATCCATCATCTTTGACATTGCAAAAACTATGGTCCAGAATGATCCATCACTTTTGAAACATGCTGAAATATACAGATCATCAATCATCAATCCATCAAAGGGAAACACATACAGAGCATTGTCAGCAGATGCAAAACTTCAACATGGACACAATGCACATGCAATTTTATTTGATGAACTACACACACAACCAACTGATGAATTGTATCAAACAATGAAAACATCAATGGGTGCAAGAACACAACCTTTGTTGATATGTTTGACAACTGCTGGTGCAAACAAAACAGATGGAAACATATGTTGGACCATTCATTCATATGCAAAGAAGGTGGAAAATGGAACAATCAATGATCCAACTTTTCTTCCAGTTTTATATGCTGCAGATGATGATGATGACATCACACTTGAATCAACTTGGATGAAAGCAAATCCAAATTATGGTGTCAGCATTAGAAAAGATTATATGAAACAAGAAGCAAAATTGGCAATGGATCTTCCATCATATGAAAATAGTTTCAGAAGATTACATTTGAATCAGTGGACCACAAGTGAATCAAAATGGATTTCAGATCATCAATGGATGGCATGTGATCAACCATTGGATCTGGAAAAATTGAAATCAGTTGAATGTTATGCAGGACTAGATCTTTCTAGTGTCAAAGATCTTTCAGCATTGACATTATTTTTTCCAATGGATGATGGAACATTTCACATCCTTCCTTTTTTCTGGTTGCCAAAGTTAACTGCACAAGAAAGACAAAGAAAAGACAAAGTTCCATATTTGGAATGGGCAAGTCAAGGATATATTGAATTGACAGAAGGTGATGTCCAGGACTATGACTTCATCAGAAAGACAATCAATGATCTTGGTTTGAAATATAGGATCAAAGAAATATGCTATGACAGATGGAATTCCAGTCAATTGGTGGTCCAACTTTTGGATGATGGTGCAAAAATGTCACCTTTTGGCATGGGATATGTGTCACAATCTGCACCAACAAAAGAAATGGAAAAGATGGTGTTGAAGAAAAAATTGGTCCATGGAAACAATCCAGTGTTGAGGTGGCAGATGCAGAATGTTCAATTGAGAATAGATCCAGCCAACAATTGCAAGGTTGACAAACAGAAGTCCAGTGAAAAAGTTGATGGTGTGATTTCAACCATCATGGGAATTGGATCATGGATGTTGTCAGACACCAGGGGATCAGTGTATGATCAAAGGGGAATCATTGCACTATGATAAAATATCCAAAACATATTTTGAACATGTTGACAGAACATGGATTTGATGAAAGATATCATCATCACTGCAAAACTTCCAGGACATACATTGAAGCATATGAAAAAACAGAAATGGAATTTTTTTCATATTTTGACATACAAAAATATGCATCATATGATTCTTTCAGAGTTTCACACAACAAAAGAATCAAGTCCAAAAAAAATATTATTTTCAAAAAAGTTCAATTTTTTAGGTAAAAAAAACACCAAAAATCAGACAATTGTTAAAAACACCAACATGTCCACAGATCCATTTTAAGGACCATTGTGGAACTTTGGTGATGTTGACAAGTGTTAGTATTAAACAATTGAGTTCTTTGAATAGAAGGGAATCACTAGAGAAGGAAAATTGTGAAAAAAAGGAAATTCAGTTCCATGTTTTGAACACCTTCTTTTCTTATTTTTGGAAAAAATAACACACACAGAATGGGAATTTTTGATTCAATTGGAAGGATATTTTCACCAAAAAAAGAAGAACGATCAAATGCATATATCAATCCGCAATGGTATTATGCAAACACAAGTTCTGGTGCAATAGTCAACAAAACAACTGCAATGGGTTTCACACCAGTTTACAATGCAGTGAAACTTTTGTCAGAATCAGTGTCACAAATTCCTTTGGAAGTATGTGAAACACTTCCAGATGGTGATGTGATCAAAAGAAAAGATCATCCATTGACAAGGATCTTGACACAGAATCCAAATCCAGATCAAACCAAAGTTTCATTTTTCAGCAAGATCATGGTTGATCTTTGTCTGGATGGAAATTCTTATGTCTATATTGAAAGAAATGGATCTGGTGTTCCTATCAATTTATATTGTTTGAATTCTGATGATGTGACAATGACAAAAAATGGTGTGGATGTGTTCTATAATACTGGCGATGAAGGACAGATCTATTCATCAAAAGAAATCATGCATTTCAGATCAATGTCAACTGATGGATATCTTGGAATCAGTCCAATTGCACAATGTTCAAATGCAATTGGTTGGGGTTTAGCAGTGGAAACCTACGGAAACACATTTTTCAAAAATGGTGCAAAACTTTCTGGTGTTCTTTCTACTGATCGGCAAATGTCAGAATTGTCCATTGAAAGATTGAAAACATCTTTTCAAGAACAATATTCTGCATTGAATGATGCAAACAAGACACTGATCCTGGAAGAAGGATTGAAGTTCCAACAAGTATCAATCAGCAATGAACAAGCACAATTTCTTGCATCCAGGGACATGGCAATCCAGGAAATTGCAAGGATCTACAATATACCACCACACATGTTGAAAGATCTTTCAAAATCTTCTTTCAATAATATTGAACAACAATCAACTGAATTCGTAAGATATAGTGTTCAACCATATTTGGCAAATTTAGAAAGTGAAATGAATTTGAAATTGTTCAAAGAATCAGAACAAGGAAAAGTGTTCACAAACTTTGATGCAAATGGTTTGTTGAGGGGATCACCAAATGATCGTGCAAACTTTTATGAAAAGATGGTCCAAATTGGTGCAATGACAATCAATGAAGTCAGAGAAAAAGAAAATATGAATGCAGTTGATTCTGGTGATGAACTATATCTTCCAAAAGGAATGGACACAATTGAAGAAATAAACAAAACAGAATCTGATGCCTAGTTTGGAATGTGAGAATGGAAAATGGAAGTGGGGTGAAACTGGATCATGTAAATATGAAACAAAAGAAGAATCAGATGCAGACAATCAAGAATATAAAAATGATGATCAAGAATCATCAGAAATAAAAAAAGATATGAAAAGCGAAAAAAGACATGTCAAAGAAATCATTGAAGATGAAGAAACAATCACAATTGTTTACAATAAAAATGAGGACTTTGAAGGAATAAAAATCAAAGAATCAGACACACCAGATGAAGGACCAGAAGAAACAATTGAAGATCCAATTGAAGATCCAATTGAAGAAAACAATCTTGAATGTGATGATTGTGGATGTGATGATGGAAATTGCAACAATGTTGTCAGATCTAATATATGGACAAATAAAAGTGATAAGGAAAAAAGATTCTATGACATTAAACTTGAAAAAAGATCAAAGGATGGAAAATCAAATCCAGTGATTGTCGGACATGCAGCGGTGTTTGATTCATTGAGTGAAGATCTTGGTGGATTTCAAGAAAGAATCCACAAGAATGCATTTGATGATGTGTTGGACAATGATGTCAGAGCTTTCTTCAATCATGATCCAAACCATCTTCTTGCAAGGACATCATCTGGAACATTGAAACTTTCAGTGGATGAAAAGGGATTGAAATATGAATTTTCAGTTCCAGACACAAGTTCTGGAAGGGATCTTTTGGTGTCTATGGAAAGAGGTGACATCAGTCAAAGTTCTTTTGCATTCACAATTGAAGATGACAAATGGGATCAAGAAAATGGAATGGATATCAGAACAATCAACAAGGTGAAAAGATTGTATGATGTTTCACCAGTTTCAATTCCAGCATATCCAGGTGCAGATGATCTGGCAGTAGCACAAAGAAGTTTGGCAATGAATAACGAAACAAAACAAAGAAAGGATGAAGAAATTGACTTGATCAAAAGAAATTTACTAGAATTAAATATTAAAATTTTAAAAAGAAAAAAAAATGAAAAATAGCATCGTATTAAAGGAGGAAAGATCTGCATTCATTTCTGACTTGGAAGATATCAAAAATCTTGCAACAACAGAAGAAAGGGATCTTTCTAAAAAAGAAAACACAAATGTGGATTCATTACTTGCAAAAATTGATGAGGTTGACACCTTAATTGAAAGAGCAGAAAAAGTTGAAGGTCAATTGAAAAGGGCAGCATCACTTTCTGGATCTACAATCAAAACTTCTGAAAATGAAAAAGTTTCAAAAAATTGGAGTTTATTCAAAGCAGTGAATGAAGTCAGAAATGGTGGACAATTATCTGGACTAGAAGCAGAAATGCACCAGGAAGCAGAAAAAGAAGCAAGAAAAGGACTTCAAGGAATTGGACTTCCATCTTTCATGACTGAAAAAAGAGCAATTGACCAAACAAATTCAGCAATTGCACCAACATCAGTTGGGGCATATATTGAATCACTTCAAGAAACTGGTCTATATAATAGAGTAGGACTTCAAAATCTTGGAAATGTTGCAGCAGATAGCATCCTTCCAATTGCTGGTGGATCATCAGTTGGATGGCAAACAGAAGTTGGTGCAGCGGCAGATGGTGGTGCTGACTTTGACAAAGTGACTTTGACACCAAAAAGATTGACTGGATATGCAAACCTATCAAATGTAATTTTGGCACAAAATGGACCAGCAGCTGAAGCAGCGGTGATGACAGACATGGGAAGAAACATGGCAGTTCAGATTGATGCAGCAATGTTTGGAACTGCATCAGTGGCAAATGCACCAGGTGCAATTGCTGCAACTGCTGGTGTTTTGACTTTCACTGAATCGGCAACTGCTGGGGGTGTTGGAATGAATGAAGATATGTTGACTGCAATTCAAACAATTGCAAACAATCATGGACTTGATGGAAACCTTGCATTTGTGAATGACTGGACAATGTATTCCAATTTGAAGCAAGGTGTTCAAGTTTCTGGAGTTTATCCAGCATATGTTGATGACAGATTGATGGGATATCCTGGATATTTCAGTTCTGCACCAGCAAATGTTGCAGGAACATCAGCAGATGGAATCTTTGGTGACTTTTCAAGGGTTTACATGGCAACATTTGGACCTTCAAACATTTTGGTTGATCCATACACAAGAGCAACAAACAATGAAGTTCGTTTGGTTATGAACAACCACATGGATTGGGGTGTTGCAGATGGTGCATCATTTGTGAAATATACTTCACTAATATAGTAATTTAGTAAAACAAGAAAAAGGGGTGGTGGATTCCACCATCCTTTTTTTTTAAATAAAGAAAAAAAATATGTCATATTTTAATCATCACCATCAACCACAAAGAGGAATTGTTCCAGTTATGCGAGCAGATGAAAGAACATGGTTGGTGTCTTTATCTGAAGCAAAAGAACATTTGAGGGTTGGACACACTGATGATGACACATATATCACAAGATTGACACAAGCATCACAATTGGTTTGTGAAAATTTGACTGGAACTGATTTCACACCAAATTCATATTCTATGTATTGTGACACCTGGGATCAAACAAAAGAAATTCCAAATGTTTCTGGTGTCAGAACAATTGGATCTATTGTGTATAAGGACACAAATGGACTTCAAACAATCTGGAATCCTGCAAACTATTATCTTGCACCTGGATCACAAAGATCAAGAATTGCATTGGTGGATGGCAGTTCATATCCAGAAATTTATGATGGAATTCAAAATATTACAATTGAAATAAACACACAAGCAACTTGGGGATCTACTGCATTGAGTATGGTTGCGAAACAAGCATGTTTGATCACAATTGCAGATATGTATGAAAACAGACAATCAGTGATTGTTGGAAGGATAGCATCAAAAATTCCAAAAACTGCACAATATCTTCTTGACACAATGAAAATTCAAACACTATGATTGGAGTTGGAATGATGGACAGAAAAGTGATATTGTTCACAAGGAATGAAGTGACAGATGCAACATATGGTGGTGTCAACACAATTTCATACACACAACAAACAGAAAAGATCTGGGCTGATGTTGTTTGGAAAGGTGGAAAAGTGGATGATGAAGGAAATCAAATGCAGAACAATCAAATGATTGAATTTTATGTCAGAAATGGTGGTGTGATGAATTCAGCAAATGTGGAAGATTATTTGGAATATGATTCAAAAAAATTTTATATTGATGCAATCAATGTCATTGATGGAAGGGAAAAATATTTGAAGGTGATCACAACAAATGTTTCAATATGAATGTGACAAAACTACAAGGTTGGCAAGGTGTTCAAAGGGATCTGGCAAAATTGCCATATTTGATTGATCAGAAAAAATTCTTCATTGCAGCATTCAGACAAGTTGGAAACAAAGTGAGGGATGCAGCCAGGGGAAATGTTCCAACAGATACAAGTTTGTTGAAAAAACATATCAAAGTGTTTGTGACCAGGAAAGGTCGGCAAAGTGGATATGTGACAATAGGTGTGAAATTTAAAGCATCAGACAAATGGGATGATGGACCACACTATGCATCAAAAGTGGAATATGGAACATCTGATCAAGCACCACAAGCATATATGAGACCAGCTTGGGATTCTACAAAAGGAATTGTCAAACAAGAAATGATCCGTTCTTGTAAATTGATAGCAGGAAAAGCAATCAAAGGATTGAACAAGGGGAAAAGATACTATGAATGGAAAATATAATTTGAACAAATGGGAAAATTCACAATAGGATCTACAATATACACAAAACTGACAAGTGATGCAACAATCAATGGATATGTTGGAACATCACCAGTGAGGATATATCCAGACATTGCACCTTTGTCAGCAGCACAAACATTTCCATATATTACATATTCAATCATCAGTCAAGTTCCAACAAATACAAAAGGACCTTTTGATCAAGGTGATCCAGTTGGATCTGGACCATCTGCACAAAGAAGTCCATTGGATGTTGTCAGAGTTCAAATCAATTCATTCACAAATGACTATGCAACTGGTGTGAATTTAGCAGATAGGATCAGACATGTTTTAGACAGAGGAATTGGAAGTGGTTTCACAATAGGATCTGGACCAGATATTGATTCAATTGTGTATGATGGAATGTCACACACTTATGAAGATAAAATCAAACCGCAAGGTGTTTATAATTTCCAACAAGAATATGTGATCAGAACAATCAACACTGACATTGCACCAACTTTCATCAATACATTTTCAACCAATTTTGATGGTGTGGATGACTTTGTCACATTTGGTGATTCAAATGTTTTTTCATTTGGAAATGGATCAACAGATTCACCATTTTCAATATCATGTTGGACAAGATTCAATTCAGTTGCAAATTCAGTTGGAGTGATGGGAAAAGATTCATCATCAACTGCTAGAGAATATCAAATCAGAATGGGTTTTTCAAATTTAAGAATCAGATTGTATGATGATTCAACTGGTGGACATATAACAAAGAATTTATCAAATCCTTTGTCAATATCAACCTGGTATCATTTGGTGTTCACATATGATGGATCATCAAGTGTTTCTGGATTGAAAATATATGTTGATGCAGTGACACCAGCACAAGGTGATGCAACTGCTGGAACATATACTGCAATGGAAAACACATCAAGTCCATTCACAATTGGTGAAATCAACACTGGATTCATGAATGGAAATATTGATGAAGTTGGAATGTTCAACACTGAATTGACTGCATCGGAAATTCTTGCAATATATAATGGTGGAACACCAGAAACTTTGGTTGGACATGCTGGACTTGTTGGATATTGGAGAATGGGTGATTCTGGATCATTTCCAGTGATCAATGACAATAGTTCAAACACAAACAATGGAACATGTCAAAACATGGTTGCATCTGACTTTCAAAATCTAATACCATAAAAGATGGAAATCAAATATCTGATATATGAAAAAAGTCAAGTTGATCAAATCAACTTTGAAAAAATAATTGAAACAAATCTTGAAACATTAAGATCTTCAAACAACAATGAAAAAGTGATTGTCAAATTTGTTGGTGAAACACCTTCTTTCTTGGAAGGATTGAATCAATATACACATTCAGAAATCATTGAAATATTATATGATCCAGAAAATGGATGGATCACAAATGAATAAAAAAAAGAAATTATGCCTTTAATAAAATTAAAAAAAGAATATTCAAGATCTGCTGGTGATTCAACAAAAACATTTGCAGAAGGATCAGAAATATTTGTTTCCTGGGATCACTACAAACAATTGATCAAAAATGACTTTTGTGATGAAATAAAAGTTGAAAAGCAAAAAGAAGTTAAATTGAAAAAAGAAAAGAAAAAAACAATCAAAAAGAAATAAGACATGGCAACATTGACATCAGTATCAATCACAGAATCTGGAACACAATTGACATTGGCATCTGCTGGTGCAGAGGGTGACAAATGGGAAAACAATGGAAATGAGTTTTTGTTGGTAAAAAATGGCAGTGAAGGATCTGTCACAATTACAATCACCACACAAGTCACATCATTTGAATCTGCAAGATATGGTGATTCAACAAAATCAAACACAACTTTGGCAATTGCAGCTGGACAAGATGGAATGATTGGACCTTTTGCAGTTGGTGCATACAATGACACTGATGGAAATTGCAATGTGACTTATTCAAGCAGTTCAAGTGTAAGGATTGGAGTTTTTCAAATACAAAAATAAAATAATTATAAATTAAAAAAAAGAAAAAAAATGGCAACAAGTGGAATTATAAACGGAACGAAATTTGGAATTTATGACAATTCCAGTGGATCATCAGTGTTGGTTGCATATGCAACTTCTGGATCTATATCAATAAATCATTCAGCAAGGGAAACATCAAACAAAGAATCTGGTGGATGGAAAGAAATCATGGAAGGACAAAGGGACTGGGAAATCAGTGTTGAAGGAATGGTGGCATTTCTTGATCTTGCTGGTGGTGCAGTGGCTGGATCAACAATTGATGAACTTTTCACAAGTTACATCACAACCAGAGGGACTTTCACAATATCATTTGAATCATCAGAAACTGGTGACAAAAAATATAGTGGATCAGCATATATCAGTTCAATCAGTATGGATGCACCAAATGAAGAATCAACAACATATAGTTGTTCATTCACTGGAACATCTGTATTGACACAAGCAGCATCATAATTTTAAAAAATTAAAACATGCCAACCTACGGAATTTTAAACGGAACAAAGTTGATGGTCTATGACATGTCATATGGATATGCACTGGGTGTTGGGTTTTCAACATCATGTAGCATTTCAATATCACATGAAACAAGATCAACAACAAATTCCACATCTGGTGGATGGAATTCCAGAATGCCAGGAAATAGGGATTGGGAAGTTTCAGTTGATGCAATGGTGTCAATGCATGATGGTGGAGTGGTAACAAATGCAAATTTTTACACATTCTATTCATTTTATATTGACACTAGACAAAAATTATTGTTGAGGTTTAGCACAGAAGTATCATCAGACAAATATTATGAAGGATATGCATATTTGACTGGTATGGAAATAAATGGATCAAATGAAGAAACTGCAACATATTCAATGTCTTTCATTGCAGCTGGTCCATTGCAAATCTTGATTCATCCATAATATGGTGGATCAAAAGAAAAAAGGTGAAGCAAGGACAATTTTCATTTTCATGTGAATTTTGTCTTTGTTGATCCTTTTTATAAAATTAGTATAAATTAAAAAAACACATGAAAAATGAACTATGAAATTGTAAAGCTAGGAAAAAAAGATCTTCCAATATATTTTGGATTCAATGCATTAAGGAAGTATTGCAGAGCAACTGGAACATCACTTCATCAACTGGGACAACTGGGACAATCAATGTCCTTGGATGATATTGTTGAACTGATCTTCCATGGAACACAAGAAGGTCACAGAAGGGCAAAAGTTGCATTTGATTTCACATCAGATGACATTGCTGATCTTCTGGATGGTGATCAAACTGGAATGCAAAGGGCTATGGAATTATTTGCTGAACATATGGGAATGACTTTTGGAACTGATGAAAAAACGAAAAAGGGAAAAAAGCAGAATCCAGTCAAGTCAAAGAAATAGTTCTTGACTGGAGTTATATTGAAAAAATAGGTTTGGGACAACTAGGAATGAATGTCACTGAACTTTATGATTTGACACCTTCAATGTTCTACAATGCACAAAAAGGATTGTTTGAAAAATGGGAAATGGAAAATCAAGCAGAATGGGAAAGATCAAGATGGATGTCATGTGTGATCATTGGACCACACATCAAAAAGAATTTGCAACCAAAAGATTTGACCAAATTTCCATGGGAATCAAAAAGGAATGAAAAATCAAAAGAGGAAATTGAATCAATAAGAGCAGAAGCGATGTTGTTTAAGAAAATAACTGATAAAAAAATGAAAAAAGATGGCAAAGAGTAACACTTCAATGAACATCCTTTTGGGTGTTGTCAATACTGGTCTATATAAGGGATTGTCAGCAGCATCTGCAAGGGTTGGAAAGTTTGCAGCAAAAATGAAAGCAGTTGGATCATCCATCACATCTTCTTTCACAATGCCATTTGCATTGATTGCTGGTGCTGGTGTCAAAATGGCAATGGACTTTGAAAAGTCAATGACCAAAATTGAAACATTAGTTCTGGGATCTGCTGATGACATGGACAAATATGCAGCAGCAGTCAAAAACATTTCAAGTGTCACTGCCGTATCTGCAACAGAAACGGCAGAAGGTCTTTATTTCTTGACATCTGCTGGTTTGAGGGGTGCAAATGCACTGGAAACACTTTCATCAGTGAACAAGGGTGTTGCAATTGGACTTGGTGAATCAACTGATCTTGCAAAAGTTGCAGCGGCAGCACAGAATGCATATGGATCAGAAACCATCACTGCGACACAAGCAATTGATGCATTTGGAATGGCGGTCAGAACTGGTATGTTTGAATCATCTGAACTTGCTGAATCATTAGGAACACAAGTTGGAATGGCAGCTGAACTTGGAATTTCATTTGATGAACTTCTTGCAAACATTTCCACATATACAAAAACAACTGGTGATGCAAGATCTGCAACAACTGGGTTTGGTGGTGTGATGATGGCATTTGCAAAAGAAACTGGAAAGGGACAAACTGCACTTGAAAAAGTAAATATGTCATATGAAGGTTTAAGAGCAAAACTGCAAGATCAAGGACTTCAAGCAACATTGTTTGAAATGAAAGATGCATTTGCAGCAAATGGAGTTCAAATGACAGAGTTTTTTGGAAAATCACAAGCAGTCAAAAATGTGATGGGAACACTAGGTGAACAAGGTGAAAACTACAAACAGATCCTGGATGATATGGGTGATTCTGCTGGTTTTACTGCTGATGCATTTGATGTATTATCACAAACACCAGGATTCCAGATTGAAAAATCAATCAACAATATCAAACTATCATTTCAGGAAATTGGTGACATCATCATGCCAACAATTGCAAAGATCATTCAAGGAATATCAAATGCAATCAGTTGGTTTGGAAACCTGGATCAAGCAACAAAAAACTGGTCAATGGCAATCATTGGATTGATTGCACTTTCTGGACCATTGTTGTCATTGTTTGGTGTGATCATTTCTGGAATTGCATTTCTAATGTCACCAATTGGATTGATCATTGCTGGAATTGTGACTTTGGGTGTGGTGATCATGAAGAACTGGAACATTGTCAAAAAGTGGATTGTTGCAGTGATGAACTATTTCATTGATCTATACAATGAATCAATGTTTTTTAGGGCTGGAATTCAAGCAGTGGTGTTCATCTTCAAAACATTGTGGGAATATGGGAAAATGGCATTCAAAAATTTGTATGATATCATTGTTGCATTTGCAAAGGGGGCGGGTGATATTCTTGGTGGAATTGGTCAAGTGATCAAAGGAATTTTCACACTTTCATGGGATGATGTCAAAGAAGGATTCAACAAATCCACAAAAGCAATGGGCGAGGGATTCAACAATGCAATGAAAAAGGTCAATAAAAATGCAGAAGAATTTGGAAAAAAAACTGCTGAAAATTATCAAACCGCACTTGATAACACATTGAGAAACAAAAAAGTTGAATTTGTAACGGAAGAAGATATTCAAGCGGGAATTGATGGAATGGCATCATGGGCAAAACAAGGATTGGAAAAAGTGAAAGCAATGTTTGGTGGATCAGAATCTGAAATGGACTTTGAAGAATTGTTTGGTGAAGTTCCAGATGCATCAACTTTGACAACTGGATCTGGTGGTGATGGTGGTGATGGATCAAGTGGATCTGGTGGATCTGGTGGTGGATCAAAGGACTTTGAAGCAACATTGGATTCACAAAAATCTGCAATGAGAACACATCTGGAATCAATGGGACAAGGGTGGAAAGATTATTTTGCAAATCAAGATGCAGCATGGTTGTCATGGGGTGCAAAAACACAAGAAATCACAATGTCAACATTGGACACAATCAGCAATGTTGTAGGTCAATTTGATGCAATTGCACAACAAAGACATGAAAACAAAATGCAGTCCATTGACAATGAACAAACCAAAGAAATGGAATTGTTGAAATCAAAAGGATTGTCAGAAGAAGAATATGAAAAAAAGAAATTGGCAATTGATGCAAAGTATGAAAAGAAAAGAAAAATTGAAAAAACAAAAGCAGCAAAAAGAGAAAAGAAAATGGCAATTTTTCAAGCAGTGATCAACACTGCAGCTGGTATTGCAAAAGCAATTCCAAATCCATATTTGATGGCATTTGCTGGAATCATGGGTGCAGCACAAATTGCAGCAATTTCAGCAGCACCAATTCCAATGGCAAAAGGTGCATTGGCTTTCAGTCCTACAAATGCAATTGTTGGGGACAATCCAAATGCAATGAATGATCCAGAGGTGATTGCACCTTTGTCAAAACTTGAAAAGATGTTGGGATCAAGTGGATCACAAGTTCAAGTAGTTGGTGAAATATCTGGAAATGAAATCATCTTGTCTAGTGACAAAGCAAACATTGGTTTGGCTAGATATGCATAAAATAAAAAAATGGCAATAGTAAATTCAGCATACACACAAAGATTTGAATCATATTTCAAATCAACAAATGAAAGGGACTGGGTTGTCCAAATTTGGGACAGAGCATATGTTGGTGGATCATCACAAGATACTTTTGAAATCACTGACAATGGATTGACAATTCAATTTGATTCTGATGGTGATGAAAAATTTGCACCAATTGTTGGATCAAAAGCACTTTTGAATTTCATGGTTGACTATGATTCACCAGGACATGCATCATTCATTGATGATCTTCTTGGACTTGGGACAACATACATTGAAGGTGATATTTTTATCACAATTAGGGAAGGATCAATCACTGGTCCTTTGATCTTTTGTGGTGAATATCTTCAAGATCTTGACACACTTCCAGATGTTGATGGTCCATTTCCTATTCAATTGACTTTCACTGATGGTATTGGAAAATTGAAAGAAATCACATTTGAATCTTTGCATGTTGACACAACTGCCGTGGAATACAAACTTCAAGGACATCAAAAATTTTCATATTGGATTGGTCAAATCATTCAACACACAAAATTTTATAAAACACAAGCAAATCCAGATGGTTTCTGGGATGATGCAACAAACAAAGGTGCATTCAGCACATGTTGCAGATGGTGGAATGCAGACATGTATTATGCACCAAATTCAGCATCAAAATTTGCTGATCCTTTACAACAAACAAAAGGGACAATGAAATGGACTGACAAATTCAATCCATCAAATGGTCAAAGAAATATTCAAAATGCATATGAAGTTTTGAAAGCAATTTGCAAGTCCTGGGGAATGCGTGTCATTTGTTGGACTACAACCTGGCGTTTCTATCAAATATATGAAATGAACAATGTCAATGTTGGAACTTGGACAAATCCAATTGACATGGACAGATACAGATACTATGCAGATGGATCAATCAATGATCAAAGAACTTCATTGGGTTTCACAAAATGGGACAGATTCAACAATAGATTCTACAATGTATCACATCCAGGTGCAAGAATTCAAAAATTGGAAGGTGGAAAATATAAATTTTTGCCAGTATTGAATGAAGTGAAAGTCAATTTGGTCCATGAAGGATTTCAAAACATATTTGGTGGAATACCAACTGGAAATGCATTTGGAACAAATGGAATGTCATTTGTCAATGGACCATTCACAAATTCATCACAATATAAATTCAACACAAACTTTTATATTGAAGTGACTGCACCAAATGGTGCATGGGTGACAAATTACACATTGACACAAGTTTCATTGAGAATCATTGCAATGCCTCCTGGTGCATCAAGTATTGCATCTGGACTTGCAACATTGACATATGATCCAGTTGCAAACACATATGGATGGGATGACACACCAACATATACTGGATCGGATCTTGGTCCAGTTATCAATCATTATTCACTGGGTGGATCATATCCTGGATTGGGTGCAACATCTGTCATTCCATTAGGTCCAAATCTTGCATTTCCTGGATATAGGGATGCAGACACTGATTATTGGATCACAACTGGATCACCAATATATGCAACAAATCAAAGTGGAACACTGATCAACATTCAAACTGGATCACCATATGGATCATCATATATATTTCCATCATGGACAAATCCAATTGACACATCTGCACTTGCACCACCATCATGGTCAACTGGTGTGTTCAACAATTTTCTTTCAGTGATTCAACCAGTGTCAAACAATTCTTCAACAACAAACACAATTTTTGTAAATAACCAAACAGATGATTCACACAAACTTGATTGGGGCAACATATATTGGGGTGATGGTCCAGAATATTGGGATGATTCTGCATTGATGGTCCAAACTGGTGCATCAACATATGAATTTGCAGATTGGACATCAGAAGATTGGGTGAGAAGGGATCAGACACAAAGCACACCAATTTCAAATTCTGGAAGAAATTTCACTGATCTTTTGACTTTACAAATGAAACAATGTCAACAAAGAATTATAAGAAGAGCAAATTTCAAAACTGCAAATTCACCAGAAGATATGTGGTATCTTTCAAAACCATTCTTTGTCAATCCAATTGGTGCAATCAATGACATATTTGAAGATTCATCAGGTGCAAATCAAGAATCACAATATATGTTCAGAAGGGGAAAATTCAATATGATCAACAATCAATGGGAAGGTGAATGGATTGAAACAATCACTGGTGCATTGTCTGGTGGATCATCATCAGCAAGATATGCTGGTGGAACAAATTTGACTGGAACTGGTGGAACAAATGCTGGATTGATGTCCAGAAGGGGTGGTGCACCAAACACAAGAACAAGATTGACATTGGCAGTTGGAACACAAGCAGTTGTCAAAGATGTTGCAATCACATCAATCACAATTGAAAATGGATTTGCATCTGAACTGACAAATGAAACTGACTTTCCAATTGGAACTTCTTTCAATTTAAAAACAAATGACAAATTGTGGATGGTGTTTGTGGATGGATCATCATATGAATTGACTTTGACTGCTGATGTGACATCAGAATCAACAAACATTCAATTTGCATCTATAACACCAACAACATCATCTGGTGCAATTCCTATATTTCAAATTCCAATGTTGAAATTGTATGAAAATATGTATCGAAAAACAGATGGAAAGATTGCTGGATTTGATGTCAATGCAACATCATTGACAAAAGGTGGAATTTCAATTGATGGATTCCTGGATTCTGATTCAATGACTGGTGCATCAGCAACCACACTTCCAACATCAGAATCAGTGAAAGCATATGTTGATTCACAAAGTGGGGGTGGTGGTGGTTTGTCAAACTATTCAATGTTGACATGTAGTGGAACAACAACAACATCATCAACATCTGGTGAAGCAAATGCAGTTGTCATTCCTTTCAACACAAAACTTGATTCAACAACAAATTCAATCACACTTTACACAACAACTGGACCATCATCAATTGCAAATGGTGTTTATTCCTGGACAATGGGTGGATCACCACCAGATGGATATTTTGAAATGTCATGGAATATTGGTGTTGACACTAATATTGTAAACAATAGAATTTTGACTGGATTCAAACTTCAAAAAGGGACAATTTCAAGGGGAACAATTGTATGGACTGATGTGAATGGATCACATGGATATATATATGACAGAGGAACTGGAAGTGTCAGAAAGGGATCTGGTGCAGGATCAGTGATTGAAAGATTGACTGGTGAATTGACAATATATTTCAGATTGGTTGTATGGAAAGAATCATCATCAAATGCATCAACAACATCAATCACATTGACAAATGCATCACAAATCAGTATTAAAGAAATCTAATATGAAAATGAATACAGAAATAAAAGACACAATGGACATCTTAGTTGCAAACGGAACTGCGGTGGGTTTAAGTATAACAGAATGCAATGAAATATTGACTTTTGTTTCCTTGATCCTGGCAATATCACTTTCATGTTTCAAGTTGTTCAAATGGTTATGGAAAAAATAAAAAAACAAAAAGGTGTTTTGTCAGTTGATGAAATCAAATCACTATTGAAAAAAATCAAAAATGTGCAAAATAAAAAAATGGTGGAACGATCCACAAAGAAACATGCCGATCAAAACTGAAATTAAA
>TARA_R110002073_G_scaffold94640_1_pt1 | contig 18410 bp, 12 predicted proteins | sample TARA_R110002073 | Tara Oceans TARA_R110002073 (sample SAMEA4397174) | marine metagenome | biome: Polar Biome; feature: [DCM] deep chlorophyll maximum layer (ENVO:01000326); material: water (ENVO:00002006), including particulate matter (ENVO:01000060) such as... | depth 40 m
CGAGTCGCTTGAGCACCGGCGGGACGTCTTTTGGGGTTCGCCCAGGTTTGCCAGGGGCGATCTGGCGGGAACTCCAATCGAGCAATTCCAGATAAGCTTCCAGCGACATCGGCAGAAAACCTTTATCGCTGCAGCGTCGTCCGGATTTGCTGACGCAGGGTCCAATCTCACCGGACCGCTCGTCGATCGAGACCGGTGCCAGGAAGCTGTCTCGCAGTTTGGCGCGAGCATCATTGCGGTCGGCGGTTAGCGTCTGGATTCGCCGCTGGACCGAAGTGTGATCGCTCTGCTCGAGCGTTTCGGCGATCGCAGCCCGAATCGGATTCAGGTCCACATAGGCCGCACAGGCCAGCAGCGAAGCTTCGTCAACGATCCGCGTGGCATGGAAACGGTCTTGGAAAAAATGTCCTGATTCTTCGTCTTCGTGGTTCGCCCTCGTTGCGACACGTTGGCAAAGCAGTCGCATCCACCAACTGATATTGCTGAGACGTTTGCGAATCTTGCCACATTTGACCGGGCATCCCGCGATCGACCGGATCTCCGCTTCGGTTGGCGGAAGCGGCAGCCCATCGGAACTTCGGCGATGCGGACAAATCATCATCCACCGCCTTGCCACCTCGTTGTCACTCCAAGTAGCCACGATATCGGGCCGCGAACGGAGAATCAAATGCATGTGATTTGATAGCAAAGCATGCTCAAGGAGATCTATTGCAAACGCCCCAGCAAACTGTATCAGGTGTTGTTCGATCCAATCTTTGCGATGGTCAAAGTTTTGACCGGTGATTGGGTCGTTCCCCAACAAGAAGCACCGCCGAACAGTCCGAGTACAGACGTGAGCGATCGCTATTTCGTCGGGATCGAAGACTTCCGAGCGAGGCAAGCGGGACATCATCACACCTCATTTTGCTGTAGAAGGACCGAGCCAAAGGCCAAAGTCCATCGTTCGCCTGGACTGAACAAAAGTCAACCCCCAAACGATAGGCTCTGTCCCTGAGCGCGCTGTCCCTGAGCGCGCTGAGCGCGTTGGGCGGCGGGCATTTCGCAAACCATTTCCTGGTCGCCCCCCTGATCGTTAGGGCTGCGTTGTGCTCAGCACCCGGCGATCTTGGCATTGCCGGCCCCCGATGCGACTTGGGCTGCGAGAATGCAGGCTCGAACGGTTCAGGTTCCTGGGGGTCCGCTCAGTTCCTTCCCCCTTCTACTCAGCCAACGACGGGACATTTCTGACAGACGAATGGGGACAGACGAATGGATTCAGCGGGTCGATTCGGCTGTCTCTCATTCGCCTGTCAAAAGCGTTTTGGATCCGTTCGTTTTGAGAAAATGTGGCTGCTCCCAGCCAACACACTGAACAAACGGAGCCTCGCAGCGACGCGTACTCTTTGCGAGTGGCGTGGATCTCGGCGGACTTCGCATCCCCCAATTCTGTGCTGCGTAAAACGTGCAGCTTTGGCGAGGTCACGCAGATCACAGACTGCTGAATGAAAACCGAACCAACTACCCCCCGCGCAAGAACAAGCAACGAGATCAATCGGCTGCTACTCGATCATCACAGATGATCGTATCAAAGAAGAACACCGACGCCACACTGCGAATACAATGGTGCCTACAATGCGTCGGAGTTTCGGCGACGGCCCGGCGGAAGATCCTTTTCAAATAAAAAACTAGACATCAACAAACAACTCGACGTACAGAAAAAGCAAATGACTCAGCGAGAACCAAACTTGAAACGCGGCGTCTGGGTGATGGCCGTTGTGGTTTGTGCCGTTGTCCATGCAGCCTGTTGCTGTAACGTGACCACGGCGGGCGAGCCCCACTACTACGAACCGGCGGAGCCTGGTCAGCCTAAGTTGATCGAGTGCGATGTGGCCGTGTACGGCGGCACTCCGGCCGGGGTGACGGCGGCGATTCAGGCGGCGCGAGAAGGGAAGTCCGCCGTCCTGTTTTCCTTCAACCGGCACGTGGGCGGAATGACGTCCGGCGGCTTGACCGCGACCGATCTCGGTAGAAAGGATTCGATCGGCGGAATCGCTCTGGAGTTCTACAATCGAATTGGCAAGGCGCGAGACTATTCCCCCGGAGAAGCCGAGACGCTGTACCGCAAAATGCTCGATGAAGCCGGCGTAAAAGTCCTGCTGGGACGTGCGCTCAGCTCCGTTGTGATGCAGGATCAGCGACTGGTTTCCGCAACCATGGAAACCGGCGAGACCGTGCGGGCAGCGGTGTTTGTGGACAGCACTTATGAAGGCGACCTGCTGGCCGCTGCGAACGTTTCCTATCACGTCGGACGTGAACCGGCAGCGACATATGACGAAACGTTGGGCGGGCAATGGCAGACGGTATCGTGGAAAAACGTCTACCAGTTTTGCCGACTGCCGCTGAGTCCCTACGTGATTGCGGATGATCCGGCCTCAGGTCTGCTACCGGAAATCACTGCGGAGACTCCTGGAAAACCGGGCGAAGGCGACTTCAAAGTCCAGGCATACAATTTCCGGCTTCAACTTTCACGCAGTGCCGACAAAGTCGCGTTCCCGAAACCTCGCGGCTATGACGTCAATCGCTACGCGTTGCTGGCCCGCTTTCTGAACTTCGATGACCGTATCGATTGGCGTCTGAACTATACGACGGCTCCAATGACCGACGGGCCGGTGCAGATACGACAGGGCGACAGCAACAACGCGGGCAGTTTCTCATCCGATTATGTCGGCGGCAATTATCGCTGGCCCGATGGCACGTACCAATCAGGATCGATCAGCGAACTTCCTCCGCCACGCCGAGGGCTGCCAGTGCCGCTGCGGAATTTGTACGAACTGAGAGAACGCATTTTCCAAGACCACGTCAACTACCAGCAGGGACTGATGTACTTCCTGGCGAACGATCCTCAGGTTCCCGAAGCACTGCGGGCTCGGGTGAGTGCCTGGGGACTCGATCCACATGAGTTCATAGAATCCGGATTCTGGCCTCATCAGTTGTACGTCCGCGAAGGCCGCCGGATGGTGTCGGACTATGTCGTCACACAGGCGGACTGCGAATCACGGCAAGTCGTCGACGACTCCGTCGGCCTGGCTTCGTATCCAATGGATTCACACTTTTGTCAGCGAGTGGTCGTGGAAGAAAATGGGGTGCAGACGGTGCGCAACGAAGGCGGTTTTGGACATGGTTTTCGGAAACCGTATCCCGTTTCGTACCGCTCGATCGTTCCTAAAAAGAATGAATGTGAGAACCTGTTGGTGCCGGTCTGTCTTTCTTCGTCCCACGTTGCCTTTGGATCGATCCGCATGGAACCGGTGTACATGATTCTAGGGCAAAGTGCCGGCAGCGCCGCAGCAATGGCGATCACCGAAGAAATTGCCGTACAGGATGTGGACTACGCCAAGCTGAAAGTCAAACTGGAACACGACGGCCAGCGGCTGGTATGGGATGACAAGTCTGTGCGTAAACCTGCAGAGACACTGCCCGGACTGGTGACGGATGATACGGATGCCAAGACGATGGGGTCGTGGACGCCGGGCACTTTGGCTCCTGTCTGTGGTCTGGCCTACCTTCACGATGACAACAACGGCAAGGGCGCAAAAACGGCGACCTTCAAAATCGATGTCCCCAAACCCGGAACTTACGAAGTCAACCTGCTGTACGTCGCGTCTGGCAATCGATCCACCAAGACTCCGGTGACAGTTTCGATAGGCGAAGACACAAAAGAGTTAATCGTCAACCAGCGTGAAGGCACTGCGGTCGGTTCGTCACTGGGGAATTTTCGCATTAACGATTCCATCATCGTGACAGTATCGAACCGAAACACGGATGGCTTCGTTGTCGTCGACGGCGTGCAACTGTTGCTGCAACCACAGCAGTAGCAGTTCGAGTTTGAGTACAATCGCAACGATGCGGTTACAGCGATACCGCAACGAAAGACACGTCTGGGAAGTGTGAACAATGAATCAAATGTGCAATCACGTATTGGCTTGCCGTGAAACCGCCATAGCCGCTTTGCTTGCTCTCGTCGCGTCAATCGGGGTGGCAAATGACTCGTCCGTGATACCGCCGTTACCCAGCGATGCATTCACAGTAGTCGTCATTCCCGATACACAACACTATCTGGGGCCGGGGACAAAAATCGGCGAACGCGGCAGTTCAATGTTCCCCGGCATGAGCGAGCATCCTCATATCGTCGCCCATTCCAAGATTTCAAAGGCTCAGCCAGCCGAGCAAATCAGCAATGTCTACTTGCAGAATCACGTTGAATGGATCGTAGCCAACAAGAAGTCGCAGAATATCGTTTTCGTCAGCCACGTGGGCGATATCGTTGAAATAAATCGCCCCGAAGAATGGGCAGTCGCGAAGTTGCATCTCGACAAACTGCGTGGCGTTGTTCCGTTCGGGCTGACGGTAGGCAACCACGACATGAAACGCGATGGCGATGCGAGCCTGTTTCAGCAAGCGTTTCCTGCGTCGTCGTTTAACGGAGACGACTGGTATCTCGAGTGCTATTCACACAATCGTGACGACCAGCATGTGTCGGCCAATAACGTCAACAGTGCTCAACTCTTTTCGGCAGGCGGAATCGATTTTGTCTTTCTGCATCTGGAATGCAACGCTCCTGACGATGTCCTGGCGTGGGCGAGCACTGTCTTGGAAAACCATTCAAACCGGCACGCGTTAATCACGACACACATGGACCTCGGTATTATCGATAAACCGAAAACCACCGATGGTTACATCCACGACCCCAAGGGGCGAATGCGGTGGCTGAAGATTCATCCCAAACGAGGCAATACGGCCGAGCAAATGTGGGACAAACTCTATCGCAAGCACGCTAATATTCGCTTCGTTTTCTCAGGAGATCAGAGCCGAGTGACAGCGCTGCAGAAATCGACAACCGGCGATCATGGAAACGAAGTTCACGCATTGCTGTCGGACTACATGTCGCGAGGTGGCCTGAGGCTCCTTCGGTTTGTCCCTTCCAAGAATCAGGTTCAAGTCATCACGTATGATTCCACGTTGGATCAACTCGTGGAATCAATGCCCTATGTGCCGGATCGCAATCAACATCAGTTCACGATCCCATACGATTTCTCGGCACGGAATCAGCAACCGTAATGCTGACGTTACCCGGTCGTACGCCTCCTATTTTGGTGGAGTCTCAGGCTCTATCGGAGTCCCAGGTCGATGCCGTTGAATCTCGGCTTTGAAATCGCCAAGGCTGTACCAGTACATCGACTTGTTCAAATCCACTTCCGCGACCGCGACGGTTCCCCACTTCGACGCCTGAGCCAGCGGTTTTCCGATATACCCGATCGTCGCTGGTCGTTCCGCGATCATTGCGTTGGATCGGCCGAGTGATCCACACCTCTGTTTTCCCGCTTGATCCTAAACGAATTACACGATGCAAAAACTACAAATGCTTCAAACGCTTGCGGCCGTCTTGCTGGTCGCCATGCCTTCGTTTGTGTCGGGCGAGACGTCCGAGGCTGCGCCGCCGAATGTTTTGTTGATCGTTTCGGACGATCAGCGACCTGACACGATCGCGGCACTTGGCAACGATGTGATTCGGACACCGAATTTGGATGCTTTGGTTCGAAACGGCAGTGTGTTCACTCGGGCGATTTGTGCGAACCCGATCTGCACGCCTAGCCGAGGAGAGATTCTGAGCGGATGCAGTGGTTTCCGCACCGGCGTTCTGGATTTTGGCAGCACCCCGCCGACTGGCTTCGTACCCTTTGCCGAAACGATGCAGCGTGGCGGCTATGAAACATCGTACGTTGGCAAGTGGCACAACAAAGGACGACCGAGCGACTATGGCTACCAGAATACGGCCGGACTATTCGGCAGCGGCGGCGGAAAATGGATGAAACCCAATCAAGTTGATGCGCACGGAGTCCCTGTCACTGGGTACACCGGCTGGATTTTTCAATCGAGCGATGGCAAAGAAAAGTATCCGGAACTTGGCGTCGGCCTGACGAGCGACATCAGCGAAAAGTTCGCCGACGCGAGCATCAAGTTGATCGAGCAACCGCACGGCAAGCCATTCTTCATGCACGTGAATTTCACCGCACCGCATGACCCGCTGTTGGTGCCGCCGGGATTCGAGGATGCCTACGACCCCGCGACGATGCCACTGCCCAAGAACTTTCGAGCGTCCCACCCCTTCGATCACGGCAACCAAAACTCTCGCGACGAATCGCTGCTGCCGTTGCCTCGCACCGCGAAAGATGTCCGCGAGGACCTGGCCGTTTACTATGCCGTGATTTCGCATCTCGATCAACAAGTCGGCCGAATTTTGAAGACACTCGATGACAGCGGCCAGCGAGACAACACGATCGTGATCTTCACAAGCGATCACGGATTGGCAATGGGCAGTCACGGTTTGCGTGGCAAGCAGAACATGTATGAGCACACGATGAACGTGCCGATGCTGATCAGCGGTCCTGGTGTTCCCAAGAACCAACGCTTCGACGCACAGATGGTCTTGCGTGATTTGTATCCCACGGTTTGCGACTTGGTGGGAATCCAAGTGCCGAACGTCCCCGACGTTGCTGGAACACTCACGCCGATTGACGGCCGCAGTGTCGTGCCGGTTCTGCGTGGCGAGCAGGAGCATGTTCATGAGTACGTGTTTGGATACTTCCGCAATTTCCAACGCATGATTCGCGGCGATCGTTGGAAGTTGATTCACTATCCACAGATCGACAAGTGGCAACTGTTCGATTTGCACAACGATCCCGATGAACGGAACGATCTCGCCGCAGCCCCACAGCACGCCCAGATCAAGATGCAACTGCAAGCAAAGCTCCGCCAGTGGCAGACCGAGGTCGGTGATCCGGTGGTCGATGATCACTCGGAACGTGACTGACGTAACGGAACACGTCAAGAGTTTCGACCTGTTCGGCGATTGACCCAAATCACGCGTGACTTCTGCTATGAGTCATCTCGCCACGAAATTCCCCGACGATTCTTAGCGGCAATCGTCCTTCTTTTCGTTGCAGAAAGCGGACGGTGGCATCCGATAACCAGGTAGACAGGAATCATTATCAGTGACTCCAGTGAAGCGACTGGCCTCTATCCGACGCGGTGTGACTAGCCGACACAGAGGCGGATAGAAATTTGCGGTCCATAGAGTCTTTTTGGTGATCCCGTTCACCGACGAAGTCGATCGAGAGTGACGAATGCGAATGACTGGAACGTTAGTGACGTGGAAGGATGATCGAGGATTCGGCTTCATTGTGTCTGAGGACGGTGGAGACGATTTGTTTGTGCACATCAAGTCGTTCGCCAATCGGTCTCGCCGCCCAGTCGAACTAGACGTCGTTACGTTCGAGCAATCGGTTGGCCCGGATGGTCGTGGGCAGGCCATCAAAGTGGTGTTCGACGGAGAACCGCTTGTTGAGCCCGCGTTCATTCCGATTCGGATTGTCATCGCGATTTCGTTTCTGTTTAGCTTGGCAGCATTAACAACGACTGGCAAATTGCCTTTCTCCATTTTAGGTTTGTATGCGACGATGAGCGTCATCGCATTCATCGCCTATTGGCTGGACAAAGTCGCAGCGATCAACCATCGCCGCCGCACTCCAGAAAATACGCTACTGTCACTCGGAATCATTGGCGGTTGGCCTGGAGCGCTCGTCGCTCAGCAGATGTTTCGGCACAAGACCATCAAGCCGTCTTTTCAAGTGGCATTTTTGGTTTCAGTGGTCGTTAATTGCGGCGTGCTTGTATTTCTAGCGTCTCCATCATTGCGAGCGTTCCTTCGTTCACTGGGGTAACGAGAGTTTTCGTAAGGCTTTCCCTCTGGCTACATGCTGCCGTTGCCATTTTGCAGCGGAGACGGCAAAACGCACGGTCATTTCTTAATCATGCACTTAATCGTAACTCCGTCCGCACCCGCGTGGACAGTTAAGACTGTAAGGCCGTTGTGATGTTCGGTTGCATTGTTTTTTGCCACCTCTACACAACTTTGGAGACTGCTGATTTAGTGGCATTGATTACAGGCCGGAGGCCGACACACCCTCTGTCGTCAGTGTGTCGGCCTCCGGCCTTACGGCGACAGGTCTCCCCTAAACCGTTGGCTCACGCCAACGGCAGGTCATGCATCGGCCTCCGGCCTATTCGCTTGCTAATTAAATCAGCAGTCACCTTCGTCGGTGGAGAGGTGACAGCAGAATAGCGTGGAAGAAAAACTGCCCCCCAATATCCGGCGTCAATACCAATGTTTCAGCTGCAAAACGGCGTCCCGGTGGGAACCGGGCATACTTGACTTGACTATTCGCGTCCAGAGGCAGAGACAATCTCGAGATCCGCCATATAGATCGCGGTGATCGGCTTGCCGTCTTGATCCTTTTCGTGTGACGAATACCAAGACATGATCGCCCTGGTGGGACTCAATTCGACAAAACCTGGATACGACGTGTCGCCGCCACTGGGCAGTTCGGCAAACTCGTGCAAGGTTTCGTCAACCAGCCAATACATCGACGTTTTAGGCCCGCGGTCGCCGATTGACTTGCGTCCGCCAACAACGTTGTGGTCTCCCCAACGCGTGATCAGTGGACCACCGATGTAGCGATCCAAGTCCCGGCGATCCCAATCTTGATAAGGCGGTTGGGAACGCAGCAGTTGCGCATTCTCACTCCCACGCCGGCCGATCGCGACCACACTTCCGTTGGGCTCGAACTGGAACGCGGTTTCGTCACCCTGCAGCTCCTGAAAAACGGCACACTTTCGCCAGATCAATCCGTCATCGCTTTCCAACATCAACGACTCGACCGATCGGCCTTCACCTCTTGGTCCCACAGCAAAGGCGGCTTTACGTCGTCCGCACAGGTACGCTTTGTCGCCAAACGCAGCGGCACGCCAGATGTAGTGTCCGAACGTCCCTTCCAACAAGATCGGGCTCTGCCACGTCACACCATCCTCGCTACACGCGGCATAGCCGAGGTGCAAATTCAAATCATAGTCTTTGACTGGAATCGTCGTCTCGCCGCTGTACCACGTACCGCTGTAAACAAACAACTTGTCTTGAAAGACCAGGAAATGCGGATCTCGCGTGTCACGGTGTTTGACTTGGAATCGATGGACTTGCTCCCAATCCTTGCCATCGTCGCTCGTCATGATGATGATCGACGCGGTTGGATGCACCATGTGCCCGTCCGGACAACTGCGAAATGCCAAATAAAACTTATTCCGAAATCGCACAAGATCCGTGAATGCGTTGTGCTCGCCGTTGTGAAAGACGCGACGAATATTCGTGACTCGGACTTCAGGCGGTGCTTCGGCGCAAACGCCGTGGCAACAGCAGACACAGACAAACAAGAGCAACAGACCACTGGAAAGTCGCTGACGATGAAAACATTGCATATTCAAGTTTCTCTTCCATTATCAGGATGCGGTGTTAAGCGGGAGGCTGCTGGGGCGACTCGAGGCTAGCGAGACTTCGCTGCTGAGGAGCAGGGAAACTATTTCTGCAAGACGAATTTCTGGGCCCGTTTGCCGATGATATCACCGACGTAAATGTTTCCCTCAGAATCGATTGCCATCCCATGCAACCAATTCACATCGCCCGCTTGCTCTTTCCCATCCTGGCCCTTCGGGATGGTCCACAATTGAAGCAGTTTTCCGTGCGGGTTGAATTTCATCAACACTTGGTCTTTGGGAGGGCAACTTACCGGGGCACCGGGATAATCGGGGTCGTTTATCCAAGGCATCGGCGAGGCGCCACACACCCAAATAGCATCGTCCGCAGTGACATGGAAGCCCCAGGGAACGATCACGTTATCCCAACTATCCAGCAACACGCCTTGTTGATCATAGATCATCACCCGGGCATTGTTTCGGTCAGCAATGTACAGTCGGCCGGTTGAATCGATTGCGATCGCGTGTGGCAATGAAAATTGTTCGGGTCCTGTCCCCAGGCTGCCCCAGGCTTTGACAAATTTCCCAGTCGCGTCGAAATGCACGATGCGATTGTTGCCGTAGCCATCAGAGACAAACACGTCGCCATTGGCTGCGATCGCCATATCGGTGGGTTTATCGAGATGTGTCTGGTCTTCGCCCGAAACACCGGGTGTTCCAATCGTTTGCAAGACCTCGCCCGTGGGTGAGAACTTGCGAATGATGTGCAAGCCGATGTCGGCAACCCAGATGTTTCCATCGCCGTCAATCTTCAGATGGTGCGCGGTTGCGATCGAGTCGTCGCCCCAGCCGCGTACAAACTTGCCCTCCTTCGTGTAGACCTGGATGGGCGGTGTCGAACGCGTAAACACGTACACTTGGTCTTCAGCATCGACTGCCACCGCAGGCACCGCCTGCCACTCGAATTCACTCGGTTTCTGTGGCCATGCAGGATCAACGCGGTACCACGGAGCAAGATTGACGCGGGGATAATCAGGCGATTTACCTTTGTCAGGCTCGGCCGAGTTCCCGGAACACGAAGCAGCGATAGAGTGAATAATCATGGTGACACAGGCAAGCATCTTCAGAGGTCGGTTCATGTGGTGGGGGCTCACAAACATTGGGTTAGGTAGGCATTGGGTTAGGTAGGATTAATCAGTACATTAATGTACTTGCTCGCGTCGTGACCGGGTGCGTCGATCACCGAGCAATTTTTTCTATAGCGTGGAAAGAAAATCTGGCGGGGGTAAGAAAACATCCTGCTCACCCCGAAATCACCCCCGTTTCATTAGTATTCGGCAAATCGATTCGTTGAATCGAAGACCGATTTGCAATCGATTAAAAGTCGAAACGCACCTTGCCATCGATCAGTTTCAACTTCGCGTCGAACGATTTGCCCGCTTTCGATTTGAAACCTTTCAACACCGCCGTCTCGCCGCTACGAAGCAACTTCCTGGCATTGCTCACCGAAATTTTCTTGCCGGAAATTGTTTTCCAAATGGTCAACCCGCACCCCTCACGCCATCGGCTACACGCATACGACTTTGTCTGTTCCACCACGGGACTTCCGCACAATGGACAAACTCCAATCTCAGTCGCAGTGGAATTCGTCTCCTTTTTTCTCTTGCTTTGCTTCTTTCTGTTCGACTTGGTTGCAGCCGGCTTTGTTGCAGTCGACTTCTTTGCTCCGCTTTTGCGTTTTGTTCGTTTCCGGCCTGCCACAGTTCCTCCACCATCTTGTTCGCTACCCTGTGGAACGGGGATTTCAACTAACATTCCTGTTTCTGACATTGCCAACAGGAAGGGGTGGCTACCACGAATCGTCAACGGTTGGTTTGTCACTCGCAACTGCAATAGTTCACGAACCTGATCCATCGACAGATCCGCGTCACGGTAGAAAGGCTGCAATACAAATTTGCATCCCTTCCGCCACCCCGAACATCCAAACGCCCGTTTCCCCGCAATGATGTTTTCACCACAGCGTGGACAGGGGCCGTAGATTTGTTGATCCACGCTCACCGCGGCACTACTTTGAATAATGGCTCGCGTGTAATCCGCAATCTCGTGCATGAAAACATCGGGTGACAACTGGCCCGCCTCGATCTTTTTCAGCTTTGCTTCCCACTCGCCTGTCAGTTCGGGCGACGTCAAGTTGCGGTCCCTAACGATCGCGACGAGGTAGCGTCCCAGGTCGGTGGCCAAGACATTCTTTTTATCGCGGATGATGTATTTTCGGTTTAACAGCGTTTCGATCGTTGCCGCACGGGTCGCAGGCGTCCCCAGTCCCTTCTCTTTTAACGCCTCTTTCAACTCGGCTTCATCGACGAGCTTTCCCGCCGTGTCCATCGCACCGAGCAAGGTGTTCTCGGTGAAATGCTTCGGTGGCGAAGTCTGGCCTGATTTGATGAACGGTTCGTGTTTCCCAGATTCGCCATTTTTGAAATCGGGTAACGACTGCTGCTCATCGTTCGCTTCACCGCTTTTTGCTTTTCGCGGATACAGCTGCGTCCATCCTGGCGCGACGACTCGTACGCCGCGAGCGCGGAACGCGACTTCACCCGCCGATGCATCCACCGTCGTAATCTCTTTTTCACACGGCGGATAGAATGCAGCGATGAACCGAACAACGATCGCATCGTAGACTGTTTGTTCTCGCCCGCGGAGTACTCCTGCGGACGCGCCGGTGGGGATGATCGCATGATGATCCGTCACCTTTGCGTCGTTGATAATACGACTGGTGAACGGCAAAGCGGTCAAGTTGAGTTGGTCGATTTCGTTCGCCTTGATCGAGCGCAGTTGGCGCATGACGCCGGGGATATCCTTCCGCATGTCTTTGCTCAAGTACTGCGAGTCGGTTCTCGGGTACGTGATCAATTTCGCTTCATAGAGTGACTGGGCGGTCGTCAATGTTTCGGCGGCTGAGATACCGAAACGACGGTTCATGTCCCGCTGTAATTCCGTCAAATCGTAGAGCTGTGGTGGCTGCGATTTCTCGGCGCGGCTTTGGATCTTTCGAATCGTCAGGACGTGTTTGCTCGCTATCTCCAGTACACTTTGTCCATTCTCTTGCTCGTCGAACCGCTTGCCGGTATACCGAAACTGGACATCGCGATACTGGGTCATCAGTTCCCAAAACGGCTCGGATTGAAACGTTCGGATTTCATCATCACGGCGAGTGATCATCGCGAGCACGGGGGTTTGCACGCGGCCGAGACTCCACAGCAGTCCCGACGCACCACGCTCAGACGTCGATCGATAACGCACCGTGTAGTTTCGGGTCGCATTGATCCCCACCACCCAATCCGCTTGACTTCGGCACTTAGCCGCTGCGTAAAGATTGTCGTACTCCGACAGGGGACGGATCGTACGAAATGCGGCGCCGATGGCCGTCGGGGTTAGCGAACTGAGCCACAACCGCTGAGCGGGCTTGTTTGTACACCCCGTAAGCGACTGGATGTACCGAAAGATCAGTTCTCCTTCACGCCCGGCATCCGTCGCACAAATCAACAAGGTGGCCTCGCGAAACAACCGCTTGATCACCGCGAACTGTTTTTTCGCCCCGTCATCCCCACGCAGTCGCAACTGAAATTCTTTGGGAACGAACGGCAACGATTCGAGCGTCCAGCGTTTCAGCGCCGGGTCATAGTCACCAGGTTCCTTCAGCTCAACCAAGTGCCCAAAGGCCCAGGTCACCTGATAGCCACCGCCCTCGAAGAATCCGTCACGGCGAGTCGAAGCGCTGAGGAACGACGCCAAATCGCGAGCCACCGAAGGCTTTTCGGCAAGGACTACCTTCATCAAAATACCTTGGTATCAGATCCATGATCTCACCGAGTCGAAGAAGAGCCGGTTGCCGACCGACCCTTCCCTATGTCAGACCGACTAACTCAATCATCCACCGGTCGCGTTTTATTTGCAACTAGCGGCAGCGGACATTCGATGCCCTCGGCCGGCGGGAACCAGCCCTATTTGGCGGTTGACGTCCTTGGTTGGCCAAAGACGATACATGACTCATCAACGAATTCGGATAATCCAGTTGCCGTGAGGAATGCGTTCGCATCATTCAGCGAGACAGCGTGAAGGTCTGGACTGTCCCAAAAACCAAACGATAGATAGAACCAAGCTTGCTGTTCGTTTAGATCGAAGGACAGGTTTGCTTTAATCTTTGATTCGCCCCTAAACGAAACGTTTCCGAATGGAACGAATCCGATCGGCGGTGGAACATCTGCACCGCTGAAGAAATCAATCACTTCGCTTCGCAGTTTTCCATCGAACCGATACCTGTAATAGCCGTCCGGATGTACGAACAACTTCCTCCAACTGTCATGTCTGTTCATTTCGTGGATGGACTCGACACGGACCATGGCGGAGATTGCCGTTTGCTCGATCAGACTGCAGACGCCAGTAACGATCAACGGCAGTTCTTCCGCTGAGAAATCCAGGTATAAACTTTTGGTTTCCTGTGGGTTCTTGGAAAAGCCCAATCCGCCATCGCATTTAAGACGCTGGCCATCGAACCCTTCAAACAGCATGTTGTTGCCATCAGCAACAAATCGATTCGATGTGTCGCCAAAGGGAGCCCCCATTGCATGTGCAATGGTGTTTGCAATACGCAATCGCTCTGTTAGATCCGGCGAATCCTCACTGAGACGGTTGTAGAGATGCCACTTCCATCGCCATTGGTCCGGAGCCTTATGGTTCGTTATGAACAGATTTAAAGCCCAAACAGACATTTCCACGAAAGACATCTTGCACACCATATCAGGCAACTCTTTATTCCAAGTGATGATGTCTTTGAGTGATTCGACATATTCTTTCGCCAACGCCTCCGAGGACAGCGGCGTGCTAATTCTGGTGATACTTAAAACTTCCTCATCAAAATCGGGGTCAAAGTTATGAAGAGCGACCGGGCGTGGAACCGCACCCGTAACCGTTGTATTGTCCTCAAGCGACCCCTCTCCGTTCAGATGACACGACCATAAGTTTAGAGCTGAGTTCTTTCTAATGGATGTCATTATCGTCTCGACGATTCGAGGTAATGCATCGAGCGGAAACGGCTTACTCTGAAATAGAAGATTAGGCATAAAACACAATTGATTTTGCAAAAGGCCGAAAAGAAAAACGGGGGAAGAACGGTATTCGTTGACTGGGTATCAAACAAATTTTCCTGAAGCTGTCGCCTGAGGCTACACGCCGTCGCCACGACTGTGTCTAGTTTGCCGAGGAAACAAAAAACGTAGGGCCAGCTCCTAGTCTTAATCATACTCTTTATCTTAATCCTGTTCGCGCACGCCCCGCTGTCACGCGTTGCCGCGGTCGGCTGATCCAGCAAACGACCGGCCGGTCATCCGGTGTGGTCGACACTCGCATGATGGTTCGCCGATGGTTGGCGAATCGCCCACAGCTACTTCAGTGCACGCGGTCCCCCCAAAGGTCCGCCGCGTTTTCAAGGTTGGGCGTCTCGCGTTAGACTAGCCCGCTCTGGCAAAGTGCAGTGCCCGGTTGCATTGGGCCACTGCCCGTTCAGGACCGCAGGGGGCGTGATCAGCTGCTCGCTATCATCTGCGAATTTTTTTTGCAAACGACGAAGTTCCGTCCAAGGAAGACAAATGACCGAACCAAGCAAGTTACCCATCGCCGTTATCGGAGCAGGCCCGATCGGACTTGCTGCTGCAGCGAACTTGGTCGAACGAGAATTGACTCCCATTATTTTCGAGGCAGGTGCCCGAGTCGCCGCCAACATCTGGCAATGGCGGCATGTCCGATTGTTTACACCTTGGTCGATGTTGCTCGACCCGGCCAGCAAGCGGATACTTGAGGCCAACGGAGGCTGGACCGAACCTTGCGGAGACGCGGTTCCCTATGCAAAAGAACTCGTTGAAAAATTTCTCGATCCGTTGGCGGCTCACCCTGCGATCGCGAGCCAAATCAAACTTCATCACAAAGTGGTTTCCGTTTCGCGTGACGGCCATGATCGCATGAAAGACGGCAACCGCAACGACGCGCCATTTCTGATTGTCACCGAGACAGCCGATGGTCCACGACGTTTCAAAGCTCGCGCGGTCATCGATGCTTCGGGAACCTGGACACCCCCCAATCCGCTCGGTGCTGGAGGTGTCATGGCAGATGGAGAACAACAACTCCGTTCGCACATTCGTTACGGCATTCCCGATGTCTTGGGACAACAGCGGCAGCGGTACAGCGGAAAGCGAGTGCTGGTGGTTGGCTCGGGACATTCTGCATTTGGAAGTGTATTGAGTTTGGCGGAGCTCAGGAACGAGGACCAAGCGACCTCCGTCACGTGGGGCATCCGGCGAACGGACACCTCAACACTTTGGGGTAAAGGTTGTGCGGACGAAATCGCGGAACGTGGTGCACTGGGAACCCGTGTCCAATCCGCGGTGAAATCGGGCGCCGTGACGCTGATGCCGGGGTTGTCGATCAGCGCACTGAAGCAGCACGGCGACGATGGAATCGAGGTGATCGACGTCGAGGGTGTCGCACGCGTGGTGGTCGACGAAATCATCGTTTCCGCCGGCTCACGTCCTAATTTAGAAATGCTGCGAGAGCTGCGACTTGAATTTGATCTTGCGACCGAAGCGGCAAAACGGCTGGGGAATTTGATCAACCCGAACCACCATAGTTGCGGGTCGGTTCCGCCACACGGAGCGGAGGAATTGAAACACCCTGAACCTAATTTCTATGTCGTCGGAATGAAAAGCTACGGCCGTGCCCCCACCCTCCTACTGCGAACCGGTTTCGAGCAGGTTCGGTCAGTGGTCGCCGAGCTGGCAGGCGACCATTGCTCCGCACAGCGAGTCGAATTGACGCTGCCTCAAAACGACGCCTGCTCAACCGAATCCGCTTGTGACGTGGAAGAAACCGCCTGTGACTCGGCGTGTCGCGAACGCTAGCTCGCTCATAAAACGCTCGCCGGAAAGATTTTCATCGGCAACGTCGGCGGATGTTTGCCAACCAGTTCGGTGTTCCGGTTTAGTCGCGGATCCAGGCAGTGGTTTCTTCCTCGTGGACGACAATCGAATTTCGATTGATTTTTGACCAATCAAACAGCGGGACCACCTCGTCGGCACTCCGCGGAGTCGCCGTGTCGGTTAAGCCCGCTGTAAATGCGGCCCAGCCGACGATGGTTTCCGGGGCGACGCCTTGTTCACGATACAAGCTCAGCCGCGTATCACCGTGGCGTTTGGCCAAGCGGCGACCGTCGGGGCCTTTGATTAATGGAACGTGAGCGTAGTGTGACCGAGGCAGTTCGAGTGCGTCGGCAAGTTCGATGTGCCGGAATGCACTGGGCAGCAAGTCGTCGCCGCGCACCACTTCGCTCACCCCCATCGCCGCATCATCGACGACACAAGCAAGATGATAAGAGTAGCTGCCATTTTTTTGCGTGATCGGGAACGCACCGAGATGCGCCGCAGGATTGCAGCTCTGTTTTCCGAGTACCAGATCGTCGATTTCAACCTCATGATCTTTGACGCGGAATCGCCAGGAAAACGTGCCCGCCTCGGGCAGCGGATCACCGCTCTGCCAACTCGCACAGGTGCCAGGATAAATGTTTCCTTCGTGCTCAAAATGAGGTGCCGAGCCTGCATCGGCAATGTCTTGTCGCGAACAATTGCATGGAAAGACGCGATTCGCCGCGATCAGTCGCTCGAGTGCCTCGGCGTACAGCGATTGCCGCTGGGTTTGGATGTACGGCGAATGCGGACCGCCGACATCGGGCCCTTCGTCCCAATCGATCCCAAGCCACCGCAGGTCGTCGATCGCTTGCTGAATCGCCCACGATTTCACGCGAGGTGAATCGATGTCCTCGATTCGCAAGATTAATTTTTTGCTGCTACTGCAAGCGGACCAGTAAGCGAGCAAATAGGTACGAGCATTTCCTAAGTGCTGAGCTCCGGTCGGGGACGGTGCCAATCGGCCGGTGCTCATTAAAAGTCGGCGTTGCCGGGAGTGCGGGGGAACGGAATCACGTCACGAATATTAGACATCCCGGTGACGTACTGGACCGCTCGTTCAAGCCCGAGTCCAAAGCCTGCGTGCGGCACGGTGCCAAAGCGACGCAAATCGATGTACCACCAGTAATCTTCTTCGTTCAGTCCCGCCTCGGCCATTCGCGACGTCAACACGTCGAGCCGTTCCTCGCGTTGGCTGCCGCCGATGATTTCGCCCACGCCTGGAACAAGCACATCCATTGCGGCGACCGTTTTTCCATCATCGCTGACCCGCATGTAAAACGGCTTGATCGACGATGGATAGTCGGTCAGGATCACCGGACCTTTGACATGCACCTCGGTCAGATAGCGTTCATGTTCGGCTTGCAGATCAGTGCCCCACGAAATCGGATAATCAAATTTTGCGTCGCACGTTTCGAGGATCTTGATCGCTTCGGTATAGGTCATGTGGGCGAACGGCCGTTCGACGACCGAACGAATTTGGTCGATCACGCCCGGTTGAATTCGCTCGTTGAAGAACTGCATATCTTCGTCGCAATGATTCAAGCAATCGGTAAAGATTCGCTTCAAAAAATCTTCGGCCAACCGCATGTCATCGGCGAGGTCAAAGAAGGCGGCCTCGGGTTCAACCATCCAAAACTCGGCAAGATGCCGGCTGGTGTTACTATTTTCGGCACGAAAAGTCGGCCCGAACGTGTAAATGCGTCCGAGTGCGGTGGCGTAGGTTTCACCATTCAGTTGGCCGCTAACGGTCAAATAAGCCGGCTTTTCAAAAAAGTCGTACTCAAATTTCACCGGGCCGCCCGACTTGGCCAACATGTCCAAGTCGAGTGTCGTGACACGAAACATCTCGCCAGCACCTTCGCAATCGCTCGCCGTGATGATCGGCGTGTGAGTGTAGAAGAAGCCGTTTTCGTGAAAAAAGTTATGAATCGATTGGCTGATCTGGTTTCGCGTCCGCATTACCGCACTGAGCGTGTTGGTGCGTGTTCGCAGATGCGCCCACTCGCGTAGCTTCTCGAACGAGTGTCGTTTCTTTTGCAGCGGGTAGGTCTC
>TARA_R110002073_G_scaffold127773_2_pt1 | contig 18409 bp, 20 predicted proteins | sample TARA_R110002073 | Tara Oceans TARA_R110002073 (sample SAMEA4397174) | marine metagenome | biome: Polar Biome; feature: [DCM] deep chlorophyll maximum layer (ENVO:01000326); material: water (ENVO:00002006), including particulate matter (ENVO:01000060) such as... | depth 40 m
TTATGTTCGCTCATCTCAGCAACTATAAGTCCTTCCAGACTCTTCACTCGCGCTGGAATGTTATTAAGATTTAATAACGAAATCTGTTTTACAATATCCAGAGCTAGCTGGAAATTTTTTTCGCATGTTAGGTATAACTTTACTATTCTTTCACGTGTAATTACAACTATATCATCTAACCCCTTTTCTGTTAAAGTTGGGTCTATTGTTATTAATTCCGTGCCATCTTCTAGAACTCTTCTTACAAATATGGTATGGAGGATGGATAAAATGTGTTGTCTATCCTTAATTATTGTGTTTTTGGTTTTTTTGATATGATCTCCATATTTTTTAAATAATTTATCAGACTTTTCGTTGTGTTCGAACGATTTTCTAAATATGCCTCCAGGGCGTCTACATTCTTCTTTATATTCAGCCAACACTACATCACTAATTTTTTTTTTGCCATCGGCATTCCATTCTTTATAATCTTTTTTACCCGTGAATAATGAATAAAAACGTTCAATGTCTTTTTTAAATTGTATATCGGCTTTCCCGCCGGCTATGCGACCATTGAATCCGCCTAATTTATAGTCATACTTATCGTTATATAGCATGTCAAGTTGAAATATACCAATCTCGTTTAGCAATTTATAATAACCGTTGCTACTACCATCACAAACATATTCTAAGTTAATTTTAGAATTAGCGTTTTTTGCATTTTGTCCAAGAGCCCTTATTCTTCTATCACATAAACTTTTATTTGTTGTTATTTTTTCAAATTCTGTATTTTTGGGGAGTTTATATTTTTCTTTTAATTTTACAGTTTTGGTTTCATTTGTATTGAGGTCGGTGTATGTGTATTCGGGGTTAATGGATAGTGAAATGGCAGACCATATGTGACCTATAGTAATGTAAAATTTTGCTATACCTTTGCATATATTGTTTTTCTTTATAGTATCCTTAATATCTAATTCTGATAAGGGTGGTTTTTCTTTATTCGTTGTTAGGGGTTCTCTATTTTTGGGCTCTCCGTAATTTCCGTACATATTATCCCTATATTTATCACGTTCGCTGCTGTCATTTTTTATTTCAACATTTGGTCTTTTAATATCCCACCACAATAAATTTTCAGTTTTATATTCATCTTCAAAGTCTCCCAAATTGTCTGTTTTTGTAGTTAAATATCGTATATTTTTATCCTTAAAATAATGACTAATAACATCAGCGGTTACAATTACCAGTTTTTTACACCCTTCCTTATTTATAAGATTCTGCATATCTTCAAAATTACTTTTAACAATATATTGCGTTGCTATTAAATCTAATGTAGCGAACATATCAGTGTTTTCTTTTATATTTACGATTCCTGTTTTTTTAGATGGCGTTGCTCCCATTAATGATGTATATATATATATATATATAATTAAATTGAATTAAAGAATACGAACCGTATTATAAATTACATGAAAATGGCAGTTAGAAATAAGGAGACACAAAAACATCGTAAAGGACACAACTTGAATAATTTATGGTCGTTGTTTGACGAACAGGTGGGAAAGGGTGAAGATTTAGAGTGTTTATATTCAAAACAGGTTGTATCGGATAGAGAGTCGTGTGATATTTGCAATAGTAGTTTATCATATGACGATGACAGGTTTAAAACTTGTACAAATAGAAAATGTGGGATTGTGTATAAGGATCAACTTGATTCCGCAGCGGAGTGGCGCTATTATGGCGCAGATGATAACAAGCAGACAGACCCTACTAGATGTGGTATGCCTATAAACCCATTATTAAAGGAATCGTCGTATGGGTGTAAAGTTATTGTGAATGGTAGGGCTACATATGAGATGCGCAAGATAAGGAGATATACTGAATGGCAGTCAATGCCATATAAAGAGAAGTCTCAGTATGACGAGTTTGTGAAAATCAACTTATTGGCTGGTGCAGCTGGGATCCCCAAAATATTAATAGAAGAAGCCCACAGATGTCATAAAAAAATATCAGAATTAAAAACATTTAGGGGGTGTAATAGGGATGGAATTATAGCGGCATCTATTTATATGGCGTGTCGTATCCATGATTATCCTCGAACGGCAAAGGAAATAGCTTCTATATTTCATTTGGATAATACGGCGGCTACAAAAGGTTGTAAAAACGCATCACAGATAATAAATCAGTTGGAGAAGAACATGTCAAATAACGAGAAGACTCATTTCAACCAGACAACGCCGTCTGATTTCATAGAGAGATATTCTAGCAGATTGGGTATTAATGCTGAATTAACAACTGTGTGTATGTTTGTAGCAAATAAAATTCAAAAGGGAAATAAAATACCAGAGAATACTCCACATTCGGTCGCAGCTGGTATTATATATTTCGTAGCACAGATATGTAAATTGAATATTAACAAGCGAAATCTGAACGAAATAAGTGAAATTAGCGAGGTTACTATTAATAAGTGTTATAAGAAATGTATGACAATTCATGAAAAAACACAACTAATCCCATCGTGTATATTAAAAAAATATGCGACCAATTAAAATATATAACAATATATATTATGTCAGGTGAATCAATCATAGTAAAACCGGTAGAACCAGTAAAAACGGTAAAACCGGTAGAATCAGTTTTGCCTGTAGAACCGGTAAAACCAGTAGAACCTGTAGAACCTGTAGAACCTGTAGAACCGGTAAAACCGGTAGAATCAGTTTTGCCTGTAGAACCCGTAAAATCGGTAAAACCGGTAGAATCAGTTTTGCCTGTAGAACCGGTAGAACCTGTAAAACCAGTAGAATCAGTTTTGCCTGTAGAACCTGTAAAACTCGAATTGCCAGAATTTATTGTTGTAGTTCCGTATAGGGATAGGTCAAACCATCGTGCATTATTTACGCAAATGATGCCCTATATATTAGAAGGTAAACGATATGAAATAGTTTTCACTCATCAATGTGATAAAAGACCCTTTAATAGGGGTGCCATGAAAAATACAGGATTTTTATATTTAAAGAAATTTTACCCCAACGAGTATAAAAATATAACGATTGTATTCAACGATGTGGACGTGATGCCTTGGTATAAGGATCAATTTGATTATAAAACGGTTCCCGGTGAAGTTAAACATTTTTTTGGATTTGGTTGGGCACTTGGGGGGATAATAGCAATAAATGCTGGAGATTTTGAAAGAATAAACGGTTTTCCTAATATTTGGTCATGGGGTCTAGAAGATAATATATTAGAAAAAAGATGTAATGTGGCGGGTATAAAAATAAATAGAGAAAACATGGTTTTATTTGATACGGAAAATAAAAATATCATTAATTTGCAACATGGGGGGGTGAGACTATTATCAGATTATATAGGACCAAAGTATACGTTAGATACTGGCGTAGATGGTATTAAATCTTTATATAATATGAATTTAGACGTAGTAAAAATAACAAACAATATAGTAGAAGTTAAAGTTACAACGTTTGAGACGGGGGAATCATTAAGTTCACCCTTTGTTAAATTTGCAAAATTGACAAATGTGAATGAACGCCCACCGGTATCATTTAATGCCAAAATGCGTTTGAAATCTAATACTATAAGACGTAGGACATTAAAGTTTAATTAATGATTATGTGGTAAGTACGATGGGGTTTGCCATTACCCAACCATTATAATTTACAATACGTTTTTCAATATCAGAGTATCCAGGTAATTGTCCCATAAATCTATATTTAAATGTATAAAAGTTGCATTGTGGTTGCAACTTTTTCCAAAACATATCAATCGCGAATTCTTGATTACAACCTCCTTTTTCCATAGATTTTATTGCAATATCAAAATTCATAATTAATAAATCGATGAAACTCTTTTTTACGATGTATGCTGTGGTGGTTTGCGCGTTTACTATTCTTACAAAATGGTTTTCATTAAGTTCTGCGTCACCATTAACGGACACTGCTGAAAAAGGTGTAAGCAATATTAAATCCCACTCTTTGTTATCTTTAATTTTTTCAAAATATTCTTCAAATTTTGTTAGAGCATTATCAGATAATATGATTAAATCATCTTCACATACTAAAAAGTATTCACCTTCCTCGTTTTTAAGTTTTTGAAGAATATTTAAATGGGACATACCGCATCCAATATCACCACGTGTATGTTTAATCGCTGAAGAACGAGTAATATTTGAAAAAATTTTATGTTTTTTAATATTTTTTTCGAAATGTTCCTTTCGATCTTTTCTGGAATCTAAATTAATATAATATCCTTTCATTTATATAATATTAATGATTTAATTGTTTATATTATATTTATCCTTACCTCTTTTGAAATCCAAATTAATATAATAACCTTTTATATACATAAATATATATATATAATATACATTTATGTCATTAGAAATTATTAACGGATTAATCATTATATATAGTTGTCATAAACACAAAGATACACGTATGAAAAAATTTAAACTATCAAAAAATGAATACAATGGTTACAAAGTTTTTTATGTAATTGGTAATCCAAAAATAAATAATGATTATATTTTTATAGATAATTTATTAATGTTAAAATGCGAAGATTCGTATATTCATTTATTAAAAAAAGTAGTATTATCAATGGACATATTAACTAGAAAATATGATATTAGAGAAGGTATTATCCGTTGTGGAGACGATTTAATGTTTGATGAAAAAAGATTAAAAGACTTTATTAAAATGGTTGATAAACCTAGATATATTGGTAGAGTATGGGATTTAAGAAAAACATATAATTTTATACCGGGAAATAGTATGCCAAATACCTTTATGTATGACTATTATAAAATACATACAGAAGATTTTAAAAATAAGTTACATGGATTATCAAATTATAATTTAGATGATATAAAAAAAATGTCTTCTGTTCCAAAATGTGCATATTGTGTCGGTATAATATATTTTGTATCCATTGATAGTGTTAAAGTATTAATTGATCATATGAAATCTATTGAATATAATATTTTTAAAAAAGATATTGATACTAACTGTTATACAATTGAAGATATAGGTGTTGGGTATATACTTAATAAGAATAATATTGAACCAACGCATTATCATCTATATGCAGAAGATAACAATACTTTTAAACACTATCCTCTTTGTTTTGGCATTCACACCAACTACTTAAAATAAGTTTTTCGATACAAACTTCATTTTTAACTTGTACTAAATCTATATTTTTTCTATATTTATCTTTGTAATCATATATATTTTTTAATAATTTTATATCTGAATCTATATTTCCTGATAACTTAATAACATTCTTAAATGAATAATCTATGTTTTTACATCCTAAATATATGGGACATGTTAAATACATGAAACAGTTTATTATTTTTTCACTATAATAACATTTTGTTTCATAATTTTCAATCGCAATATGAAACATATAATCTTTATATGGCTCTATATCTTTAAATTTACCTTTCATTCTAGTATCATTCGTTTTATAGTATATATGCCCTTTTCCCCATATATCGATAGGTAAATTGGTATCTAATATTTTTTTTACAAGAGTGTGTCTATATTTATGACCCGGTGCATATAATTTATTTGAAAACATTATTGACATAAATTTACTTTTAACAGGGGGTTTATTACAACATGATACATGTGTTAAAAATGTTTTATCATTTATAAATGGTTTGCCAATTTCTTCAGCTTTTTCAGAAATATAGTATGCTCCAATGTTTTTTTTTGCATATTCTATAAACCGGTTAGAAAGTTTCAAAAATTGTATTGGTTCCCATGCTAACCCTATAACATTTTCTTTTGGTATATTTAATACTGGCATAACATTATTAATAATAATTGCATGTGTATAGTTAGCATCATTCTTATCAACAAATATATATTTTTTATTAAAAAATTTACTTTTAGTCAATTCAGAACATCTTATTATTTCACTTGTTAAGTAATTATTATCTACAAAATCACAGAAACATTTTATTTTAATCATAATAAACAATAAATAAATATATGTTTATATAATTAATATTGTATATATATATATTACTACCATTTAACGTTGTTAAACATTAATTTTAATTTGTCTTCTCCAAAATGAGGTTTATGTATGCCACATGAATCTATATTAAAAATTGTTTCTGATGAAAATAACGATGCCAAATCTTTTGGACATAAATTTAAATTTAATAACTTACAACCTATACTAAACCAACGATCTTCATTCTCGCCTCTCCAGTTAAATTTATCTATAATTTTTAACATGTCTTTTTTATTTCTTAATGAAAACCCACCATTACCACATGATACACCATAATTAATAGCCCACGGAGCACCAACATATGAATAATTTAAATATAAATCAGGAATTTTTTTTAAAATTATTACGTCTAATTGAATTATTACAAATATATCCTTTTCTATCATATCATAAGATTTTTTACTTATTAAAAAATTATTATATTCAAATGGATGAGGGTAAAATCCATCATTACCTAAATTTATTAATTTTATTTTACCTAGATTTTTAGTTATATCTTGAAAATGTTTTTCATTTTTCATTCCATGCATTATAGTTAAATTCCAACCATCGTGTAAAAAATACATAGCATTTTTTATTACATATTCACACATAATAGTAGTATCAATTGGCTCTATAAATATAATTTCCTTATCATGGTTATCTGTTATTTTAATATTAGAATTATCGAACATTTCTTTAGATTTTTTTAAAAATTCCATCCAAGTTTTCGATTTATAAGCCATATATAATATTAAATATATATAATATATAATGAGTAAATTGTTAGTATTATATGTTTTTCATATTTATAATGAAAGAGTGAAAATTTTTATTGAAAATTGTATTTTCAATGATAAAAATGTAGATTTTATAATTATATCAAACAATAAAAAAGATTTTGAAGCACCCGAATATGTAAAAAAAATATTTAGAGAGAATATTGGGTATGATTTTGGTGGCTGGAGTGAAGCTTTACTAATAAATAATTTATATAAAAATTATGATAACTTTATATTTATAAATTCTTCCGTAGTTGGACCATTTTTACCATCTTATCATGAAGGAAAGTGGACAGATATATATTTGAATGGATTAAAAAATAATGTAAAATTATTTGGAAGCACAATAGATACATTATATGACCCTTTAAATAAATCGCATGTGCAATCTTATATTTTTTCAATGAATAAAACTACATTAGAATACTTAATTAAATGTGAAATATTTAGTATAACAAATTATGCAAAAACATTTCCTCAAGCTATTTGGGAAAAGGAAGTTCAGATGTCTAGAAAAATTATTGAAAATAATTGGAATATAGGTTCATTATTAAAATGTAACAAAGATGTAGATTTTACATTTAAACATAAAACCCCATTAGAATATAATAATAGAGCTCTTTTCATTGGGGATGTAATGTATAACGAATATAAGGATAAATTATGGAATATATACGAACTTGTATTTATAAAAGGAAATAGAGATATAAATTCGTCAATACGACCATATTAAAATTAGAGATTAAAGAGGTAATTAATTATAAAAAAAATAAAACAACTATACCAACATTTTAATCCCCTCATCGAAACTCACAGTAACCTCCCATCCCAGATCCTTCAACTTCTGATTACTTATATAATATCGAAGATCATTAAATGGTCTGTCTTCAATATACGTAATCCATTTGTCATAATCTTCTGTATTTTGTATCTGCTTAATTAAAAGTTTTGCCACATCCATTATAGAATATTCCATCGCTTCATCACAACCGATATTATAAATCTCTCCAATCTTTCCCCTTTCTAAGATACATTGAAATGCAGTAGTGGTATCGTGCGAATGTAGAAAAGCTCTCACACAGCTTCCATCCCCTTGAATTGTAACTGGCTTATTATTTTGTAATTGCTGAATAAATCTGGGAATTACCTTTTCAGGATATTGATTTGGACCATATACATTATTACCACGTGTAATAACAATCGGCATGTTAAATGAATGATAATAAGACTGGGCTATTAACTCGGCACCAGCTTTTGTAGCTGCATAAGGATTACTAGGGGATAAAATAGAAAATTCGGTTTTATGCTTTTCACCCATATCCAACATAGACTCTCCATAGACCTCATCTGTTGAAACATGAATAAATTTCTTAATATTACCATATTTTCGTGTCGTCTCAAGAAGTGTATGTGTGCCAACTATATTATCTTGGGTATATTGTAAAGCATCAGAGAATGAATTCTGTACATGGGACTGAGCAGCAAAGTGAAGAACGTGGGTTGGTTTATGTGTATCGAATACATGCTGTACTAAGTCCATAGAACAGATATTACCCTTTACAAGTGTATATCTTTTACAATTGCGCCACTTTAAATCCACGTTTGTTTCACTTGCACAATAATACATCGCATCAATATTCACTAATTTAATCTTATTAAATCTCTCCATAATCAAATTTATAAAGTTAGAACCAATAAAACCACAACCACCCGTTATTAATAGTGTAGTTTCTTTATTATTTTTAAAATCAGTGTCTATATATTTTGGTTTTCTAGGAAAATCAAAATTTTTATATTGCTGTAACATTTCGCGGACACTATCTTTAATATTTTTAACATTAGGAAAAAATGATTCCAATTTACTAGTATCTAAAAAATTATTTGAACGTTCTGCCGCTAATATTTTAGCCTGTTCTTCTTGAGAAAAGTTATCCCACTCAAAGTCTGGATCAACAATTTCTTTATACATTTCCAAAATCTCATTATGGCTAATTAATCCTGGATTGGAGAGATTTAAAGTACCAGTTTGATTTTGTTTCGCTAATTCTAGAGCAATTGGTAATAATTCTGGTAATACAGTCATTGAATTTGGCACACTACATATTTTATCATAAGTAGCAATTTTGGTAATGAAATTCCTAGGATTTGGAATACCCGTGATTGGCATTCGAATACGCAAATTCAAAACGTTTGGAAATAAATTCATCATCTGGTCAGTGAATCCTTTCACAACCGAATATCCTGAACCAAAAAAATTGGGCGGAGACTGTTCGGTAAATCCATTTTTTTCTTCACCTAATGGATGCTCATCGTCAAATGTAAATATACATCCAGTACCTAAATATGTTAGATGAATCTTCTCATTTTCACATACTTTAGCAAGTGTAATTGGAGAGAATAAATTATCTCTTATATTATCAACAAGTTTGCCTTCTTGTTCAAGATAATCAATTGTTGTGTATACTTTCTCTCCAATTTTCCCGTGAGTACGCCCAATAAAACAGAATACATGCGTGGGTTGTTTATCATAAATTTCTTTTTTCACTCCTGCAATATCATTTAATCTTGATTCTCCGATAGATACATCATAATTAGATACAATTTTCATAAATTGTTTTCCAATCCATCCATTGTAACCATATACTAAAAATTTCATTGTAATAAATTACAAATAGTTATTTTTAAATTGTAGTTTATCCATATGTTTTATTTATTATACATTAAAATTTTTATAGGTTTGTTTTTCTAGCATATCAAACATGTTTTTTAAACAAGATTTACTAGAACCATCTTTCCTATAATATGATTGAGTACTAATGCAAACTTTTAAATTATGTTTATTATCTGGATCACCATATATTTGTGTACTGTACATATATAAATTAATATGAGTATGTTAAATGTAAAAATACAATATAAAAAACCATTAGGGAAAATGATTAATATAAATAGAAAAACTTTAGGATTTGGTAATAATGTAGGTTTTGTTAATCAAGTAATATCTCTTTTTACATTTGTTTTATGGGCTATAAAAAATAATATTAGTTTTATCAATTTAGATTCTATTAATTGGACTTTATCGTGGAAAGATAGAAGTTATATTAATCACAACATGTTATTTGATGTTAATTTCTGGAATTTAAATGCTAAAAGATATAATTTTCCTCGTTTAGTAAGAAATAATAACAGTTACGAAATGGTTACTATTCCTACTATTCCGCACGTATCTTTTTGGGATCACATTAATTTTTTGAATGCTGATAATTCATATAGTATTAATTTTTCTTATCTATTAAAACCTGTAAAGTCACTATTAAATATTATTAATGAAATTAAACCGAAATCCTATGGAACAATACATTTTAGACTAGAAGATGATTTAAAGGTGATACAATCCTTTTATGATAGCCGATTAAATATTAAAAAAACCTACGATAAAATAAAAGATAATGTAAAAAGTGCGCCAGAATATGTTTATGCCTGTGTAGCAAAACAGGACGTTACAGATGAATATTGCTTGGAAATATTTAATAACAAAATATCACCATGGGAAAATGTTAGCTTAGTATTTGGCGGCAGTGAAGCATGTAAAAAATATAATATTAATAAAAAACATCATCATATAGTTGGAGCAATTATTGACTATTATATAGCCATTGACTCTACTCATTTTTTTTATGGTCCAGTTGGACTGTCTACATTTTCACGTAGTATTACTGCTATTAGAAATAGAACAAATAAGTTAAATATAGATTATTAGTTGATTTACTTAAAAAAATCAACAGTTATACTTAAATTTGGTCCAACTTTTTTTACACCTTTGAACATTTAAAACGCTGACTTAATTCATATATTTTTTAGGTTTTCGTTTTCTCGTTGATGGTCGTTTTACAGGTTTGCACTTGATTTTTAGAATGAGATAAATACTATTTAACTGCTGATAATTTATAATCGCTACTTTTGTGAGTTGGCATTAATATAATAATTCATTTTAAATATTCTGAAAATAATAATTTATAATATTTTATACACTTCTCATTATTATGTAAAGGTATTAAAGTAAATATTAAACTTTTTGTAATTATTTTTACATTTACAAAATCTTGTTCTGAAAACTTATCAATAAAATAGTTTTTAAAAATGGATATTATGTTTTCTTTATAATTAGTATCAATAATTTTAGATAATAATATTTCGTCATAACCAATTATTGATTGGTAGATTTTTGCCCAATCATATAACCAATCTCCATATATTGTTAATTTATCTCCAACCTTACCACGCATATCTATAAATTTAATTTTACCATAGATATTAATGATTATATTGGTAAATACTGGATCACCATGTATCACTTTTTTCTTACCTAAGTTATTCTTTTCATAGTATTGTAATTTTACTAATAATGATTCATAAATAGCTTTACTATTTTCAAATTTTGAATAATCAAAATTTTTAAATCTATCTATTAATTTTGAAGCATAATTCTCATATATATTAATATCATCATTGATTATATCACAATTTTGAATCCGATTTATACTATTTAATATGTGAGTCAATGTATCTTTTGTTAGCATTTCAGATAAATATAAATCTGTAACTGTCAAACCATGAATTTTTTCCATTACAATATTTTTAATGTTTCCTGATAACCTTAAGGGAAATATATCCTTTAAACATTGTGGAATATTATCATAATAATAGTTTTCCCCTTTTAAATCACCATTTTTAATTATTGTATCAAAACTACCTAAATTAATAGTATGAAAATCTCTCGGTTCAATCTTATTATTATAATATCCCATTTCTTTTTCTAAGTCATCAAAACAATTTAATGCTAAGTCATCAATATAAAAATCGGCGTATGGTTTTCCAAAATATATTTCATCATACGGAATATTAAATTTATCTAGTGTTTCAAATGTTATTTTACCAATATCTGAATTAATTTTACCTATGTTTCCATTATGTGTTTTCATTCTTCGGGCAGTATAGATAATAATAGTATTTCCAAAGCGTTTTAAATATTTTAAAAAATCAATATTTTTTTGGATTGGTTTTACAGATGTATAATCATTTATAATAGTAGGGAAAGACACAAGTGTATTATCCAAATCAAAACAAATTCTTTTATTTTTAATCACAATTTCATTATTAAAGCAATTTTTATAAGGATAATTATTATAAAAAAATTTTAATTGTAAAGGGGTTCCTAGACATATAAAATTTGAATGTAATATAGTTTGGTTTTTAAAAATTTGACCTTCACTTATCATTTCTTTTATCACACCACTTGTATAAAATTCTGATTTTTGAGTTATATTTCCTTCAATAATTTTGGATGTATATTTTTTTAAATGATTGATTGAATTAAAACCATAAGCACCAGTACAAGCATTACTGGAAATTTTGTCCTTTTCTTTTATGTCTATTATTTCATTATTTTCATTCATTTTTACATAGGAATATATTGGATTTTCATTTTTATCTTCAAAGGAAAAAACACAATTTTCACCATTCCATTGTGAAATTATGTCACAAGTATAAAAATTATCGCTATCTAAACATAATACTGGAATATCTCTTTCTTCATTAATGTTATTTATACCAATATTAATTGTTTCTGCTGCCCCTCTTGTATTATTTTCAAGACAAAAAAATCTAAAATTTATTTTAGGATAATTCTTAATCAATAAATCTTCAAATCTATATTTTTTATATTCTTTATTATATGGAATAAATATATAATCAATATTATCAGTATTTAAGTTATCTAATAAGTATGATATTATAGGTTTTCCATAAATATTAATTAATGCTTTAGGTTTTTCATAACCATTTTCTTTAAATCTTTGTCCTATTCCACCAATTGGTATAATTATTATCATATATATATATATGATAATGAATATAAAAAAAAATATATGTTTAGTTTTTCGTGGAGAATTATTAAGAAATACTATAAGTTATTATCATAATAATATAAAAAATAAACAGTTAAGAGAACCAGACTTATCAGAAGAATCATTAATTCGTCAAGATAATATAATGAAAAGTATAATAAATAATATTATATTACCATATGAAAAAAATGGATTTAATGTTTTTATATCTGGTTGTGTATATGAGTGTAATCATTATAATAATAAATTGAAAGAATTCTTTCCAAACCATACAATAAAACAAATTAAAGCAGGTAAAACTAATCAAGCAGAAACATATTATAAAAGTATTGAACAAGCAGAAAAAGAACACCCTGAGTGTATAGAATATATATCTTTGAGAGTAGATTATATTATGTTAAAAAATATAATTAGAAAAGATTTAGATTTAAATTTATCATATGTTGGTTTTGCTTGGAAAAATACAAAATATGGAGATGTTGATGTATTTTATATAATTTCAAAAAATGCAGTAAATATTTTCAAAAATATTATTTATCATATTGGATTAGGAAAAAACTTTGTCGAAACACATTCAATAACAAAGAGTTTAAAAAAAAAAAATGTATTACTTTATCCAATATGGAATAATTATGAAAATGAAGCAACATCACTCTCATATGGCGAATACATTAAAGATATAAAATTGCATGAAAATAGACCTTTTGTAAATTATATGAGAAGTATTATCAATAGATTTTAATTATATACAATCATATAGAGGTGATTATTATATGCAATGTATAACAAGTAATAGAGGTAAAAATTTAATATCCAAATTAAATATTAACATAGCCGTTAGTAATTATCAAGGAATATAAAGTCGGCGTTTTAAATGTTAAAAGGTGTAATAAAAATACAATAATAAGAAATAATTCATATAGTATTATATAAGAATAATTTTTATATTTTCATATAATTAACTTATAATAAACGATTATACAATTCAATAATAGATGAAGAAATTCTATTTTTTTTTATAAACATGGTTTCAAATGGATTTATAGTGGTATTAAAGTATTTATTATTATACCATATATCACCGGTTTTATACTTTTTATTAATATCACAAACATATAAAGCAGCTATTTCATAACCATGCTTAATGATAGCTCTAGACATTCCAATTTCAAATTTTATAATATATTCTTTCTTGCTTTTATTAAATATTTTTTGCGCTTCATTAGGGGAAAGATGAAATATTTCTTTATTTAATATATTTAATCCTATTTTATCGGTAGTAAAAATCATAGACTGGACGTGTACTAAAGAACTATCTTTTATGTTCCAAGGATAATAGTTAATCGATAATCCTGATAATTTTATTTTATCCATATGTTTTATTTATTATACATTAAAATTTTAAATGTATAACCAAGACCTTTTTCATTGAAATATTTAATATTCGGGTATTGTTTTCATTATATACAAACATATAATACATAAAATATATATAAAATTTAAAACGCAACATCTCCCATATCAAACACGCTATCATCTTTCGTATCAGATGATAAACTGTAATCTGACACCCTTTTTTCAAAGAAATTTGTCTTACCTTCCAAGGAAATCATTTCCATAAAATCAAAAGGGTTTTCTGTTTTATATTCTTTGGGACAACCAAGTTGGACCAACAGTCTATCTGCCACAAATTCGATATATTGACTCATCAACTTACTATTCATGCCAATTAACTTACATGGCAACGCCTCACATATAAACTCTTGTTCAATAGAGACTGCTTCTTTTACAATTTCCTTTATTTTTTGTTTATTTAGCTTCTTATTTAACTTATTGAATAACATAATAGCCAAATCGGTGTGCATCCCCTCATCCCTTGAAATTAACTCGTTACTGAATGTTAATCCGGGCATTAATCCGCGTTTCTTTAACCAATATATAGAACAAAACGACCCACTGAAGAAGATCCCTTCCACACAAGCAAACGCTATTAGACGTGCCGCAAAACTGGAACGTTTATCATTAATCCATTTAATAGCCCAATCCGCTTTTTTTTTAATACATGGGAAATTATCAATGGCTTCGAATAGTATTTTTTTTTCAGCATCGTTTTTGATGTATGTATCGATTAAGAGAGAATATGTTTCAGAATGCACAGATTCCATCATTAACTGAAAACCATATGCCGTTCGTGCTTCTGGGAGTTGGACCTCTGATAAAAATCGCATACCGAGATTTTCTATTACTATACCATCACTGGCAGCGAAGAAAGCAAGTATCATCTTAATAAAATAACGTTCGTTGTCATTTAAGGTGTTCCAGTGTACCATATCCTTTGATAGATCGATTTCCTCGGCACGCCACATACAATCGAACATTTTTTTATATAAAGACCATATATCATGGTCTTTAATTGGAAAAAGAACATACCTATTAGGGTTGGTTTCAAGAAGAGGTTCATATACAATTTTAGACATCCTAAATAATATTAACAAATATTTAAATTTATTAATTATATGTTATTTTTGTAAAAAACTAATAATGTAATAATATAATGGACGTGGCGTTACGAGATCAACGGGTTAAATGTTTTCGTGGTCTAAAAAGAGATATGATCAATGATTTACATATACTGCAACTTAATACAGAAACGAATAATAGTTTGATGCATGCCAAGGACAACCTAATCAATTATTTAAATACGCAACAAGGTGGTGGCAGCTCTTCCACACACCTAAAAAATAAAATAGAATGTGCTATAAATCACATATACAATACTCTTGGTGGGGAAATTTAATATTGTTTAATAATATATGGGAAATATTTCAAATTTAAGAGATCAATGGGGTGGGAGCTGTTGTCCTACCGCGTCAGCTAGATCGTATTTAGTAGGTGGTTGGAAACATTCGTCGCGTGCGAGTTTGGCGAGTAGTAAAAGATTAAGCATGCGTATAAGTAAAAAGTCCAAAAGACATAAACGTAGAGGGACCAAACGTAGGGGGACCAAACGTAGAGGGACCAAACGTAGAGGGACTAAACGTAGAGGGACTAAACATAAAAGACATAAACGTAGACGTTAATTCCATTTTCCATATACACTACGCAATTGTAGATTTTTAATGTTTTTTCTCTTAGTCATCATGATATGATAATACTTTTTCCATTTTCGTTGAAGTATTTTCAACCAAAACGTTTTTATAATACAAAAGATATAATCTTTATAATATACGCGTTTTACAATTTGAAGTTCATTTAGTTTAATAGCAAAAGTATTTCTAATAAACGGATTATAGAAAATGGATTCATTATTAGCGTCTGGTTGATAATTGTCTCCAAGCCAAGGTCCATTAGTTTCCCACATGTTTCTTTCAGAATCAGGTTTAGTATCGTAAAATTCGTCAAGGGATAATTCGAGTTGATATAAAATGGATGTATAAATATAGTTGATGTCGTAAATATTAGTATTTAATTTTCCATGATGCGACGGTTTGTATACTTCACAATAAGCAAGTTCTGACATATTGATAATTGATATAGTTATTCTTATTATAAGATTTTATCAATTTTTTTGTTATTATACTATATAATGAATATTCATAATTTATTAACCAGCAAACCTCTATATTGGATTGCTATAATTTTAATGGTAATTAATATTTTGGGATATATTAGCATAGGATCATTTGAATGCGTTATTGTATTTGCCATTGGGTATTATGTATCTAATCATTTTACTAAGAAGTATCAGGCGTTGGATATTTTAGCTGGGATATTTGCGTCTAATGTTATTTTCGGGTGTGGTAGAATTAAGGAAGGGTTCAATTGTGAAGGTGATCGACAAAAAGAGTGCAAGGCGGGGTGTATGTGTCCAGGGTGTAAACAGTGTAAAAGAAATTAATCTAATAATTAAAAGTTACAACATTATTTTATATTATTTATATATAATAATGACTACAAATGTGCTAAAGAATAAATATGTATTTTATACTATACTTGTCATTGCTGTTGCCAATCTATTGGGGTATTTAGCCATGTCAGACTATGAATCATTGATATTGTTTGTTTTGATATATTCCCTATCTACATACTTTAGTAAAAAACCCATATTAAATGTTAGTGTTGCTATTTTGGGTACGGCATTATTAAGGCAAACATTACGTAAAAAATGGGCATGGTATGAAAGAGAAGGGCTCAAAAATAGGGAGGCTTTCGAGCCAGCCGAAGAGGGGGAAGAAAAGGATGGTGACTTAGAAGCAAGTAAAATAGATTTCGATAAAGGATTGGAAACACAGTTGAAAGAATTAAAGGGTATTATGGGTAAAAAGGGTGTAAAGTATATGAGCAAAGACGCCAATGGTTTAAAAATTAGACAGGGTGAGTTAATGGACCAGATGAAAATGATGGCTCCTATGATGGAGAACGCGAAGAACCTAATGGAATCACTTGAAAATAGTGGAATTATGACTTTGGTTGATAAATTTTTACCCATGGTGGAATCCGCTGCATTGCCCGGAATGTCTTCAAATAAATAAAAAACATCATATATAATATATGAGAAATCGTTGCCCCCCTGGTGTAATATGTGTTGAAAATATAACTGTCGTCTTTTTTTTGTTTGTTTGTATTACTGCCGGTGTGTATTATTATTATTATAGAGAACTCTCTCCAATTATCATTAATAATGAAATTATTCAGAGACCAAATGAACAAAACTTCATTAGGTCGGATGATATTCTACTCAACCCATACACAGCACCTACTCACACGAATGGTTTTTTCCGCCCTGGTATAACACACGATAATGGACGTGCTATTAATATTAAAACACGTGGGTTTGATACAAACTACACACAAGTTGGTATATTAACACGCGAACAAGGTAAGGAAACGATATTACCACTTATGGGAAGACCTTTACATACCAATCGTAATAAATGGCAATATTATACGATGAGTGATAAAAATAATAGCGTGAAGTTACCAGTAAGTAAAAATGGGAGAAGTGCTACTCAAGAGTATGGAGTAGATGAGGTTAATAATGGAGATAATGTTTACGTGGAAGGTTATAACGATTCATTCAAAGTCACGGTATATGATAATAATTTGCCCCAATATATTCCCATGTTATAAAGAATATATATAAATATATATATATATGCTTGTAGAATATAATTTACAGTTGAATAAGGATATATGTGGATTTATAGAAAAATTTAAAATACTAACACACGTTGAAAAGGGTGATAAAGTTGGGAAACATTCTGATAAATACTATATAGAGCAATGTGGAAATTTACAAAAATTTAAAAGGTGGTGGAATAATGAAAATAGAAATAAAACGTTTTCGTATTTAAATGATGATTTTACAGACTTTTTTAAACTATGTAGTAAAATACCAACACAAAAGGAAAATATGTTTGATTTAAAAGGCAATTTGCGTGTGTTAATAACAGGACTTATACCAGGTCTTTACAATTTAAAAAAGAGTTATGAGATTCAAACAGATGTAGACGGAGATAAATTAAGATGTAAGATTGATAGTATTATATTAACATTTATTGATTTGAAGGGACAGTTGGGGGACAATCGAAATGTGTCTGTACCGATTGGGGTGAAACATATAGTTCCACCAACTCAAGAAAAAACATGTTCAGAATTAATTCAAGCGTATAGTTTATAAATTCTTTCGTGTTTTTTTTCGAGGCTTTCGTGTTTTTTTTCGAG
>TARA_R110002073_G_scaffold299575_1_pt1 | contig 18383 bp, 17 predicted proteins | sample TARA_R110002073 | Tara Oceans TARA_R110002073 (sample SAMEA4397174) | marine metagenome | biome: Polar Biome; feature: [DCM] deep chlorophyll maximum layer (ENVO:01000326); material: water (ENVO:00002006), including particulate matter (ENVO:01000060) such as... | depth 40 m
AATATTGAAAGTTGGTTGCTCCATCATGGAGAAAAGTTACAAGAACGATTTCAATTATCAGCTTACAAAATGATGAATCATCTACTGAAAACCATTGAGTCTGTAAACGAAGAAAATTGGATTGAAGTGTTGAATAATATTCAGGCTCAGATTCATATTGTAGGAGTAGATTCAGACTTGTTTTTCACTTCGAGAGAGAATAAAGAAACTTTTGAAGAATTATCAAAGTCAAACCCAAAAGTGTTTTATAACGAAATAAAATCAATACATGGACATGATGCCTTTTTAATTGAATATGATCAATTATCAAAAATCGTGTCACCTATATTTAACTAACATGAAAGAAAAGAAAGTTTACATTGTCTTATTTGGAATTGGTAATGTTGGAGGAACATTAATCAGCCAATTACAAAAGGCAAAAGAAAAAATAAAGAAAGTACAAGGCTTAGATATCAATATTCAGATTGTAGCGAATTCAAGAGACGCTTTGTTCCAAGAAATTGGAGATGTAGAAGATTGGCAAGCTGAATTTGGAAAGAATGCAGTTCCGTATTCGATAGACGAGATTATTCAATATACAAAGCAGAAAGGGTTCACCAATTTAATAGCAGTTGATGCTACAGCGAGCAAACAATTTGTCCAAAACTATACTCAATTAATTGAAGGAGGTTTTCACATTGCATCTGCTAATAAGGTTGCGAATACCTTAGAATATGAGTTTTACAATCAATTGAGGGAAATCTTAAAAGAAAATAACAAAGACTTTAAGTATGAAGCGAATGTTGGAGCGGGACTTCCAATTATTGATACAATTAAGAATTTACATGATTCAGGAGAAAATATTACGAGAATTAGAGGTGTTTTTTCAGGGTCATTAAGTTTTATTTTTAATGAATTTTCTACTTCAGAGAAAAACTTTTCTGAAGTATTGAAGCAAGCTATTGACAATGGTTATACAGAACCAGATCCAAGAGAAGATTTGAATGGAAATGATGTGGCTAGAAAATTATTGATTTTGGCCCGTGAGTTGGATTTGAAAAATGAATTTCAAGATATTGAGATTCAGAATTTGATTCCTGCGTCCTTATTGGATGTTACTAAATCAGAGTTTTTGGATAGTACTTCAAAATTAGATGCAGATTTCTTGAAACAAAAATTCAATCAAGAACAAGATTATGTGTTGCGTTATGTGGGGGATCTGTATGGCGATTTATTTCAAGAGAAAGGTCAAATGAAAGTAAGTTTGGTCTCTGTACCTAAGAATTCGTCATTGGGATCTTTAAAAGGTTCGGATGCGATGATTGAAATATTTACAGAATCTTATGGAGAACAGCCTATTGTAATTCAAGGAGCAGGAGCAGGAGCTGAAGTAACGGCGAGAGGAGTCTTTGGAGACGTACTAAAATTATCTAAAAGCAATTAATATGAGTTTTGAAACCGATGCAATTCGATTACAGACAGAAAGATCACAGTATCAAGAACACTCAACGCCTTTGTATTTAACTTCAAGTTTTGTGTTTGAAGATGCCGAAGATATGCGTGCTTCTTTTGCCGAAGAAAAAGAACGAAATTTATACAGTCGCTTTTCAAACCCCAATACATCAGAGTTTGTAAACAAAATGGTGGAGATGGAAGGAGCAGAGGCAGGGTATGCGTTTGCTACTGGGATGTCTGCAATTTTTTCAACGTTTGCAGCACTATTAAATTCAGGAGATCATATTGTTTCTTGCCGATCTGTATTTGGTTCAACACATAGTTTGTTTACGAAGTATTTTCCAAAATGGAACATAGAAACGAGCTATTTCAACGTTGATGAAACGCATCTTTTGGAATCATTAATCAAAGAAAACACAAAGATTCTATACATAGAAACTCCTACAAATCCTGGAGTTGATATTCTAAATTTAGAAGCTTTGGGAAGTTTTGCGAAAAAGCACGGTCTTATTTTTATTGTCGACAATTGTTTTGCTACACCTTATTTACAGAACCCAATTCAATATGGAGCAGACTTGGTGGTGCATTCAGCAACAAAGTTGATTGATGGTCAAGGACGAGTTTTAGGGGGAGTTACAGTTGGGAAAAAAGAATTGATTCAAGAGATCTATTTGTTCTCTAGAAATACAGGGCCCGCTTTATCTCCATTCAATGCTTGGGTGTTGTCTAAAAGTTTAGAAACACTAGCTCTTAGAGTTGATCGACATTGTGAGAACGCATTAAAGGTTGCAAAGTTTTTAGAAAGTCATCCAAAAGTAAATGTAGTCCGATATCCATTTTTAAAATCGCATCCACAATATGAAATTGCAAGAAAGCAGATGAAGTTAGGAGGAAATGTTGTTGCTTTTGAAATTAAAGGAGGTATCGAAGCAGGGCGAAATTTTTTGAATAGAATTCAAATGTGTTCTTTGTCTGCTAATTTAGGAGATTCAAGAACCATTGTTACACATCCAGCATCAACGACCCATGGCAAATTAAGTGAAGAGGATCGATTGGAAGTTGGAATTACGGATGGCTTAGTGAGATGCTCAGTAGGATTAGAAAATAGTAAAGACATTATAAATGATTTAAAACAAGCGCTTCTGATATAGTGGAAGAATAAGTGTATTTTTGTAACATGCTTTCAAAAAAGACGAAATACGGTATCAAAGCGTTGACTTATATTGCAAGACTGGATAATACTTCTCCAGTGCAAGTAGGAACAATAGCAGAGAGCGAAAATATTTCTCACAAATTTTTAGAGAGTATATTACTTACCTTAAGAAAATCTGGTTTTTTAGGAGCTAAAAAAGGAAAAGGTGGAGGTTACTACTTGTTAAAGGATGCATCGGAAATTAAAATGACTGATATCATAAGAACCCTAGAAGGTCCTATAGCAATGGTACCTTGTGTTAGCTTGAATTATTATGAAAAGTGTGATGATTGTCCTGACGAAAACGCATGCTCTGTTCATAAACTAATGATTCAAGTTAGAGACAATACCCTAAAGGTGCTTAGAAACAATACGCTCGCAGACTTAGTTTAAATTATTATTTGATAACATTTATTAGTTAAAATTTTACAAAAAACTTTGATGTTTAGAATGAAATGTTACATTTGCAACTTAAAACCTAGTAACCCGATAGGGTAATTATATTATAAAAATGATTATTGACCAAGTAATAGATAAAAGAAGAGATTATAGCCTAGATAAGCTTACTGAAAAACCAGTGAGGAGTATCACTAAATCGTTTAGTTGGAGGCTTATAGGAACGATAGATACCATATTAATTTCTTGGATTGTAACAGGAGAAGCTACGATTGCTCTTTCTATAGGAAGTATAGAGTTACTCACAAAAATGATTCTGTACTTTTTTCATGAACGAATTTGGAACACAATTAAATGGGGAAAAAAATGAACACAGTAGAAATTACCATCGAACAAATCAATTGTAAGTTTAAAAATGCAAGTCCACAAGAAATCATTCAATGGGCATTGTCTGTTGCAAAACAACCTGTGGTTACTACCAATTTTAGACCTTATGAAAGTGCAATACTGTATGCTGTAAGCTCAGAGAGAAATGACACAAAAATTATTTGGTGTGATACAGGGTATAATACACCTCAAACATATAGGCATGCTGAAAAACTAATCAAGAAATTAGAGTTGAATATAGAAGCCTATGTTCCTAAACAAACCGTAGCGCATCGAAATATTTTTTTAGGAATTCCCACTATTGAAGATCCAAAACATGCAATTTTTACAGAGCAAGTAAAATTAGAGCCCTTTAAAAGAGCGATGGAAGAGCATATGCCAGATGTATGGTTTACCAACCTAAGAAAAGGACAGACTGTTTTTAGAGATAAAATTGATATTGTTTCTAGAAGTAAAGACGGAATCTTAAAAGTTAGTCCGTTTTACCATTGGACAGACAAAGAATTAGATGCGTATTTAAAAGAAAATAATTTACCGAATGAGTTTATCTATTTCGATCCAACAAAAGTTGAAAGTAATAGAGAATGTGGATTGCATAATTAAAAGAAAATGACAGATTTAAAAACAATACAGGTCGGTGCTTTAGAAAGTGAGGCCATATATATATTTAGAGAAGTAGTTGCACAATTTGAAAAGCCAGTTTTGCTCTTTTCAGGAGGTAAAGACAGCATTACGTTGGTACGACTTGCTCAAAAAGCATTTTATCCAGCAAAAATTCCATTCCCTTTAATGCATATTGATACGGGGCACAATTTTCCAGAAACCATTGAATTTCGTGATCGATTGGTAGATGAACTGGGCGTTGAATTGATTGTAAGAAATGTGCAAGTCAATATTGATAATGGAAGAGTAAGAGAAGAAACAGGAAAATACGCGAGTAGAAACATGCTACAAACGGAAACGTTATTAGATGCAATAGAAGAATTTGGTTTTGATGCATGTATTGGAGGCGCTCGTAGAGATGAAGAAAAAGCGAGAGCTAAGGAGCGTATTTTCTCTGTTCGAGATGATTTTGGTCAATGGGATGAAAAAAATCAAAGGCCAGAATTATTTGACATGCTAAATGGTAAAATAGATTTAGGGCAGAATGTACGTGCCTTTCCGATTTCCAATTGGACCGAATTAGATGTTTGGTCTTATATAAAACAAGAAAGAATTGAAATCCCATCTATTTACTTCGCTCACAAAAGAGCAACATTCTTAAGAGACGGGTTGATTTGGTCTGCTTCCGATGACATTGTGTTCAGGGAGGAAGATGAAGAGGTAGAAGAAAGAACAGTTCGTTTTAGAACCGTAGGAGACATGAGTTGTACGGCAGCTGTTTTATCGATTGCCTCAGATGTAGCAACAATAGTAGATGAAATAAGAGTGTCTCCTATCTCAGAAAGAGGTGCTAGAATTGATGACAAACGCTCTGAAGCTGCGATGGAAAAGCGTAAACAACAAGGGTATTTCTAAAAAGGAGTAAGAATTAAAGAGAAAAGATAATTATAAATAAAGTTGGGTAAATAGCTAAATGAAAATAGTTAAAAGTATTACTGCACACTAACACCTAACAACTCAGCACTAAAAACTAAAAGATGAAAGTAGTAAAAATAGCAACTGCAGGAAGTGTGGATGACGGGAAAAGTACATTAATAGGTCGCCTATTGTACGATACAAAATCACTCACTGATGATAAGTTGGAAGCAATACAAGAGAAAAGTAAACAACGTGGATTTGATTACTTAGATTTCTCTTTGGCCACCGATGGATTAATAGCGGAAAGAGAGCAAGGAATTACAATTGATGTTGCTCATATTTATTTCTCAACACCGAATACTAGTTTTATTATAGCTGATGCTCCAGGGCATATTGAATACACTCGAAACATGGTTACAGGAGCGTCAACCGCTCAAGCTTCTATTGTTTTAGTGGATGCTAGAAACGGTGTTATAGAGCAAACATATCGTCACTTCTTTATCAATAGTTTGTTAAGAATTAAAGATGTGGTCATCGCTGTAAATAAAATGGATTTAGTCGATTTTTCTGAAGAGAAATTCAACCAAATTAAAGGAGAGATTGAATATTTAGCTTCCAAGAGTGGGTATCAAAATCAGAGTTTAACATTCATTCCATTATCAGCTTTAAAAGGAGATAATGTTGTTGATGCTTCTCAAAATATGCCTTGGTATCAAGGAGAAACATTATTACATCATTTAGAAGGGTTACAACTCGAAGATGTGCAAGAACAATCTCAAGTACGTTTTCCAGTGCAAACAGTCATAAGACCCAAAACAGAAGATCATCATGATTTTAGAGGGTATGCTGGGAAAATTTATGGAGGTGATTTGCAGGTAGGTGATGAAGTGGTTGTGTTACCCTCAACTACAAAATCGAAAGTGAAAAGCATTCACTTTTTTGACAAGGAATATCAAAAAGCAACCAGAGGAAGCTCGGTAACCATTTCATTGGAAGACAATGTGAATGTGAGTCGTGGTGATATGTTGGTAAAGATTAATGAAGAGCCAAAAGCAGCTAAAGAATTAACAGCTACCATTTGTTGGATGGATAAAAACCCATTACAAGCTTCATCTAGATACTATTTGAAACATGGAGTAAATGATGTGCAAGCAAAAGTGATGGACATTTCATCTTTGATTCGCACCGATTTTTCAGGAAAAGAATTGAGTCCATCTCAACTAACCTTGAATGAAATAGGAGAAGTTCAATTAAAATTAAGTAAGCCAGTTTTCTTTGATAGTTATAAAGATAATAGAGCAAATGGAGTGTTTATTTTAATTGATTCAAAAACAAACAATACAGCGGGAGTTGGTTTTATAAACTAACTCAAAAATGGAAGAAAATGCAAAGTTTTAGAACCGAAATAGAAAATCCAATTGTAGAAAAAGACATTCTAGAATTAGAGAAAAAAATACAATTATTCCACGAAGGAAAGATAGATGAAGAACGATTTAGAAGTCTTCGTTTGGCTAGAGGAGTTTACGGACAGCGTCAATTAGGCGTTCAGATGATTCGGATAAAACTACCTTATGGAAAAGTAACAAGTGAGCAATTGCACAGAATAGCAGATGTGTCCGATGAATATTCAAGAGGGCGTTTGCATATTACGACACGTCAGGATATTCAAATTCATCATGTAAGTTTAGATAGAACTCCAGAATTATGGGCCCAGTTGGAGAAAGACGACATCACATTAAGAGAGGCTTGTGGAAATGCTGTGCGTAATATAACAGCATCAGAAACAGCTGGAATTGACCCAAAAGAACCGTTTGATGTATCGCCTTATGCACATGCGACCTTTCAATTCTTTTTAAGAAACCCTATTTGTCAAGAAATGGGAAGGAAATTTAAAATGTCTTTCTCATCAACAGAAAAAGATAGAGCCTTAAGTTATATGCACGATTTAGGTTTTATTGCCAAGATTAAACGAGAAGACGATAGAACAATTAGAGGATTTAAAGTGTTATTGGCAGGCGGACTGGGTTCACAACCACGTCATGGAGATGTAATGTTTGATTTCCTAGAAGAAGATAAATTGATTCCTACAATTGAAGGTGTTTTACGTGTCTTTGATCGATATGGTGAACGTACCAAAAGAGCGAAAGCACGATTAAAGTTTTTAGTCAAAGATTTAGGGTTAGCAGCTTTTTTAGACTTAGTTGAACAAGAAAAGAAAGCGTTAGCATATCATACATATCCAATTGATACGAGTGATTTTGAGAAACCCATAGTTTTTGAAACCAATGATACACCATTTGTTTCTATTGGAGATAAAAGTGCTTATGAAAAATGGAAATCAACAAATGTAATACCTCAAAAGCAGGAAGGTTTATTTGCTATTGGAATCAAAGTGCATTTAGGAGACTTTTATACAGATAAAGCTCGATTGTTAGCCGATTTAATTAAAAAGTATGCAGCAAATGAATTGAGATTCACACTGCGTCAAAATATTTTGATTCGTCATGTAAGAGAAGAATTAGTACCATTTTTCTATAGAGAGCTTCAAAAATTAGGATTCGCTGAAGCAGGATACGATAGTACTTTAGACATTACCGCTTGTCCAGGTACCGATACCTGTAATTTAGGTATTTCAAGTAGTACTGGAATTGCTGTTGAATTGGAGAGAGTTTTAAAAGCTGAATATCCTCAATATGTAAACAACAAAGATATTACGATAAAGATTAGTGGATGTATGAATGCCTGTGGTCAACACAATATGGCACACATCGGTTTTCAAGGAATGTCTATTAAATCAGGGAGTTTATTAGCTCCGGCATTACAAGTTTTATTAGGAGGAGGAACCCTTGGTGATGGTCAAGGTCGCTTCTCTGATAAAGTAGTGAAGGTACCAAGTAAAAGAGGTCCAGAATCTCTGCGTTTATTGTTGAATGATTTTGAAAAAAATGGACAAGAGTCAGAAGACTTTTTAAGTTATTACGATCGGAATGGGAAAACCTATTTCTATGATTTATTGAAACATCTTTCTGATACAACAAACTTAACAGAAGATGATTTTGTGGATTGGGGACACGATCAAAAATATGTAAAAGCCATTGGAGTTGGAGAATGTGCAGGAGTAGTTATTGATTTGATAGCAACGTTGCTGTTTGAAAGTGAAGAGAAGATCACCAATGCAGAAGAAGCATTAAAAGAAGGGCAGTGGTCAGATAGTATTTATCATTCCTATACAGCCTTGGTAAATACGGCAAAAGCATTGTTAACTTCTGAGCAAGTAAAAACAAATGCTCAGAGTTTAATTATTAAAAATTTTGATGAGCATTTTGTAGCAACAGGCCAATTTGATTTACCAACGTCATTTTCAGAAATGGTGTATCAAATCAACCAGAATGAACCTAGTGAAGTTTTCGCAAATAGTTATTTGCAGAAAGCCAAAGAGTTCTATCAACAAGTAGATATATACAGAGCAAAAGAAGTGAGTTATGCAGAATAATAAACCACAAGTAACATTAGTCGGAGCTGGGCCAGGAGATCCAGATTTGATTACCGTAAAAGGAGCAAAAGCATTAGCAAAAGCAGACGTGGTATTATACGATGCTTTGGCAAATGATCGATTGTTAGAGTACGCACCTAATGCAAAGAAGGTCTTTGTTGGAAAACGGAAAGGATATAAAAGATATTCTCAAGAACGCATCAACGAGTTACTTGTTGAAAACGCATTCAATTATGGACATGTAGTTCGATTAAAAGGTGGAGATCCTTTTGTGTTTGGTAGAGGTTCTGAAGAAATTGATTATGTAGATAGTTTTGGAATTCCGATTGAAATCGTTTCAGGAATTTCTTCTTCAGTAGCAGTTCCTGCGAAATTAGGAATTGCTGTCACACAAAGAAATGTTGCTAGAAGTTTTTGGGTGTTAACAGGAACCAATTCAAACAATGAATTAGCGAAAGATGTAGCATTGGCAGCACAATCTTATGCGACCATTGTGATATTAATGGGAATGAGTAAGCTTTCTAAGATTGTAAAGCTTTTTCAAGAGGAAGGGAAAGGTGAAACTCCAGTTGCAATCATTCAAAACGGAACATTACCCAATGAGAAATTAGGTATTGGAACGGTAAATACGATTGAAGAGCAAGTTGCTTTAAAGGCATTGTCTTCACCAGCGATTATTATTATCGGTGAAGTTGTGAGGAAGAGTCACAAATTACGTTCATTCTATGAGGAGGTTTGTGTAGCAGAAAATTCAAAATTCGTAATTCAAAATTCATAATTACCATGAGTGCAACGAATGAATTATACCCAATCTTCTTAAAGGTTCATCAATTACAAATATTGATTGTTGGTGGAGGGAATGTAGCTTTAGAAAAATTAAGTTTTTTGTTGAAGTCGAGCCCCAATGCAAAAGTGCAATTGGTAGCTCCTGAAATACGTGAAGAAGTTAGAGAACTGGCAGCAAAATATCAAGTTGAATTGGTAGAAAAAAACTATCAATCAGAAGATATAAAAGGAAAGGATTTGGTGATCGCAACCACAGATAAGGAAGCAGTAAACATTGAAGTATATCGAGATTGTAAAGCTCAATATACCTTAGTGAATGTAGCCGACACTCCAGAGTATTGCGATTTCTATTTAGGTGGAATTGTCACCAAAGGAAATGTAAAGATTGCCATATCTACCAATGGAAAATCACCAACAACAGCTAAAAGATTGCGTCAGTTTTTTGAAGAAGTCATTCCAGAAGACATCAACCTATTGGTAGAGAATTTAAACAAATATAGAAAGACCCTCAAAGGAGGTTTTGAAAAGAAAGTAGTAACCCTAAACAAGCTTACAGAAAGTTTAATAGAAAAATGATACAGACAGATATATTAATCATAGGAGCGGGACCAACGGGATTGTTTACCGTTTTTGAAGCAGGATTGTTAAAACTAAGATGTCACCTCATCGATGCATTGCCTCAACAAGGAGGGCAATGTTCTGAGATTTATCCTAAGAAACCTATTTATGATATCCCTGCTTATCCAGAGATTTTAGCAGGAGATCTAACGGATAAGTTGATGGAACAAATCAAGCAATTCGAACCAGGATTCACCTTAGGAGAACGTGCAGAAACTATTGAAAAACAGGACGATGGTTCTTTTATTGTAACCACAAACAAAGGAACTAAGCATCAAGCTCCTATTGTTGCTATTGCAGGCGGATTGGGAAGTTTTGAACCTAGAAAGCCATTGATTCCAAATATTGCAAATTTTGAAGATAAGGGGGTAGAATACATCATTCGAGATCCAGAAATCTACAGAGATAAAAAGGTAGTTATTTCAGGTGGGGGAGATAGCGCCTTAGATTGGGCTATTTTCTTAACGGATGTTGCTTCAGAAGTGACATTGGTTCATAGAAGGAATGAATTTAGAGGTGCTTTAGATAGTGTAGACAGCGTACAAGAATTAAAGAACTTAGGGAAGATCAATTTAGTTACACCAGCAGAAGTAAAAGGGATTCTTGGGAAAGAGCATCTTACAGGTGTTGTTATTGATAAAAAGGGAGAAAACTCGTTTATTATCGATGCAGATCATTTTATTCCGTTGTTTGGGTTGTCTCCAAAATTAGGACCTATTGGAAATTGGGGACTGGAGATCGAAAAGAATGCGATTAGAGTCAACAATTCATTGGATTACCAGACTAATATTCCTGGCATTTACGCCATTGGTGATGTGAATACATATCCTGGAAAATTGAAATTGATTTTATGTGGATTCCACGAAGCCACTTTGATGTGTCAGAGTGCATACAAACGTATTCATCCAGATAAAAAATACGTAATGAAGTATACTACTGTAGGCGGTGTAGAAGGGTTTGACGGAACTAAAAAGGAGGCGCCAAAATCTGTTGTGAAAGCAATCAGTTAGGTTTGTTAGTTGTTAGTTGTTAGTTGTTAGTTGTTAGTTGTGTCATGTCAAGCGCAGTCGAGATATCTCATAAACGAACGAAAATAAAAATATGTCAGACATCACATTAAAAATAACAGATAGAGAAGGGACTTTGCATGAGGTTTTAGCGCCAACAGACATGGCAATGAACATTATGGAAATCGTTCGCTCATATGAATTAGCTCCAGAAGGAACTATTGGCGTTTGTGGGGGCATGGCCATGTGCGCTTCTTGTCAATGTTATGTCAATTCAGATCATTCACTACCAGAAATGGGAGTCGATGAAGACATGATGTTGGCAGAAGCCTTTCATGTAGAAGATAACAGTCGTTTAGGTTGTCAAATTCGAATCAGTAAAGAGTTAGAAGGATTAGAAATCGTATTAGCACCAGAAGTGTAATAATGAGTTAATGTAACAATGAGTCAGTTTATCAATTATAAGATATCACTTAAAGATACCGTAGAAGAGTTTACAAAAAAACTATTCTATGCACTTTTTGATGAAACATATTGTGAGAAAAATCGAGGTCAAATAGAAACATTGTTTTTTGAAATTACTGAAAGCCTAGAAGTTAAGAATAGTATTGAGTTGTGGGATGTGTATCGAGGAACATTTAAAGAAATTAGATCCAAACTAGAGATGGATGCTATTGCTTTTGAAAAGGTTGATCCGGCGGCAAAAAGCCTAGAGGAAGTTTATTTGGCTTATCCTGGGTTTCATGCCATAGCAGTGTATCGATTGACTCATGAATTACACAAATTAAGAGTTCCTATTCTTCCAAGAATGATGAGTGAATATGCGCACGGATTAACAGGAACTGATATTCATCCAGGAGCAAAAATTGGAAAATCTTTTTTTGTAGATCACGCTACAGGAATTGTGATTGGAGAAACCACAGTGATTAAAGATCGTGTAAAAATCTATCAAGGTGTTACCTTAGGCGGAATTCAAGTAAAGAAAAGTTTGGCAGAAACCAAACGACATCCAACTATTGAAGACAATGTGACCATTTACGCCAATGCAACCATTTTAGGAGATGTATTGGTAGGAGCCAATAGTACTATAGGAGCCAATGTGTGTATTCTTAAATCAGTATCAGAAAAGTCATTGGTTATTCATCAATCAGAAAACAAAATAATCACCCCAGAAAAAGCGTAGGTTATGCAAACAAAAAAAATAACAGATTTCGTAGGAAAAACACCTCTGGTAGAGATTAACAATCTTTTTCAGAAAGAGGGTGTAAGAATATTATTAAAACTCGAAGGAAACAATCCAGGAGGTAGTGTAAAGGATAGAGCTGCGTATTATATGATTGCAGAGGCGATCAAAAGAAAGAACATCCATAAAGGAGATACTTTGGTAGAAGCGACTAGTGGAAATACTGGAATCGCTTTGGCATTAATGGCGAAAGTATTGGGAGTGAATATGGTCATTGTAATGCCAGAAAATTCAACAGAGGAACGTGTAAAAACCATGAGATCTTACGGTGCTGAAGTGATTCTAACTCCAGCAGATGCTGGAATAGAAGGCTCTAGAGATGTAGCCGTTGAATTAAAATATAAGAAAGGATATTTTATGTTGAATCAGTTTGAGAATAACGATAACTGGAAAGCACATTATAAAACCACAGGGCCAGAAATCTGGAATGATACCGATGGAGAAGTCACTCATTTTGTTTCCGCGATGGGAACTACAGGAACCATTATGGGAGTTTCTACTTATTTAAAAGAGCAAAATCCTGATGTGACTATCGTTGGAGCTCAGCCTACAGATGGTTCTAGAATTCCTGGAATTAGACGATGGTCGCCAGAATATGTGCCTAAAATTTTTGATAGAAAAAAGGTAGATAAAATCATTGATGTGAGTGAGCAAGAAGCCAAAACTATGACCAAAAAATTAGCTTTTGAAGAAGGTATATTTGCAGGAATGAGTAGTGGGGGCGGATTACATACGGCAATTGAAGTCGCAAAATCGATAGATAAAGGTGTTATTGTGTGTATTGTTTGTGATCGAGGGGATCGTTACTTGTCATCAGATCTTTTTGAAGATTGAAGTATAATGATACAATGAAAGAATGAAGTAATAATTCAATAAAAATGAGGCATCTCGATACAAATTTCAATTTTTAAACAAAAATGAAATTCACTCGATATGACAAGTAGAAAATCGAAATTGTCAGTTCGAGTTGAGGCTAAGCCGAAGTATCGAGAACTATTTTAAAAACCAAAAACAAAATGATGTGAATAAAAAAATAATACGTTTCTTTGTGTCATAGTTCATTAACTTATAAATGTTATCAAGAAAGGCGGAGGGATAGACCCTGTGAAACCTTAGCAACCCTTTATATAAAGAAGGTGCTAAATTCTACTTTTATGCTGAATTTATTTCAGTATCTAAGAGAGATAACGGAAAAACTTTTCTCTTTTCCTGATAACATCTATTATATAAAACATCAGGAATGTCAAACATACATCTCGAAATACAAAAACGAATCTTAGTGTTGGATGGGGCCATGGGTACCATGTTACAACGATATAAATTCACTGAAGAAGACTTTAGAGGAGAACGCTTCAAGGATTATCCTTCTCCTTTACAAGGAAACAATGATTTACTTTCCATTACACAGCCAGAAGCGGTCAAAGAAGTACACAGAAAGTACTTTGCAGCAGGAGCAGATATTGTAGAAACCAATACTTTTTCTGGGACTACCATTGCTATGGCCGATTATCAAATGGAAGATTTGGTCTACGAATTGAATTATGAGTCGGCTAGACTTGCCAAAGAAGCAGCAGCAGAATTTACTGAAAAAGAGCCACACAAACCAAGATTTGTAGCAGGTTCAATCGGACCAACAAACAGAACAGCTAGCATGTCTCCTGATGTAAATGACCCAGGGTATAGAGCGGTTACTTTTGATGAGTTACGTATTGCATACAAGCAACAAACAGAAGCATTGTTAGATGGCGGAGCAGATTTACTGTTGGTAGAGACGGTATTTGATACCTTGAACGCAAAAGCTGCTTTGTTTGCTATTGAAGAAGTAAAAACTGAAAGAAAAATAGAAATCCCTGTGATGATTTCAGGAACTATTACAGATGCTTCAGGAAGAACTTTATCCGGACAAACAGCAGAAGCATTCTTAATTTCTATATCGCATATTGATTTATTAAGTGTTGGGTTTAATTGTGCTTTAGGAGCTAATTTATTACAACCCCATTTAGAAGATATCGCTTCGAAAACAGATTTTGCTATATCTGCACATCCCAATGCGGGATTGCCAAATGCTTTTGGTGAATATGATGAAACACCTGATGAAATGGCAGAGCAAATAGAAGAGTACTTAAAAAGAAGTTTAATCAATATTATTGGAGGATGTTGCGGAACAACACCAGATCATATTACAGCGATCGCTGAAGTAGCTGCTAAATATCAACCGAGAGAATTTGTCATTCCTGCGTAGGCAGGAATCTCATAAATGAAAGAAAGAATGAGTAGAGAAGAAAATAAACACATGCGATTATCAGGCTTAGAGCCTTTGATTATAACACCTGAAAGTAATTTCATCAATGTTGGAGAACGTACAAATGTTGCGGGTTCCCGTAAGTTTTTACGATTGATAAAAGAAGAACAATTTGATGAAGCCTTGGCAATTGCAAGACATCAAGTAGATGGAGGTGCACAAATTATCGACATTAATATGGATGATGGTTTGATCGATGGAAAAGAAGCGATGGTTCGTTTCTTGAATTTGATTGCTGCCGAACCTGATATTTGTCGAGTTCCGATTATGATTGATAGCTCTAAATGGGAAATCATTGAAGCAGGGTTGCAAGTGGTGCAAGGAAAAAGTGTGGTGAACTCCATTTCTCTCAAGGAAGGAGAAGAAAAATTCATATGGGAAGCAACACAGATTAAACGCTATGGAGCTGCTGTAATTGTGATGGCTTTTGATGAAGTTGGACAAGCAGATAATTATCAACGTAGAATTGAAATCGCTGAGCGTTCGTATAGAGTATTAGTCGATAAAGTAGGTTTCGCTCCAGAAGATATTATTTTCGATTTGAACATCTTTCCTGTAGCAACAGGAATGGATGAGCATCGTAGAAATGCAATTGACTTTATTGAAGCTACCCGTTGGGTGCGTGAAAATTTACCACATACAAGTGTTAGTGGAGGTGTTAGTAATGTGTCATTTTCTTTTAGAGGGAACAATACTGTGCGTGAGGCGATGCATTCTGTGTTTTTGTATTATGCGATTCAAGCTGGAATGAATATGGGAATTGTAAATCCAGCTATGCTGGAGATTTATGATGACATTCCAAAGGATTTGCTAGAGCGTATCGAAGATGTTGTTTTAGATAGAAGAGAGGATGCGACCGAGCGATTGTTAGATTTTGCAGAAACGGTAAAAGGAGTAAAAAAAGAAGACGACGGAAAAGCCTTGGAGTGGAGAAATTTACCATTACAAGAACGTATTACACATTCGTTGGTCAAAGGAATTGATGCTTTTATTGTAGAAGATGCCGAAGAAGCTAGACAAAATGTAGCAAGACCTTTACATGTAATTGAAGGTCATTTAATGACTGGAATGAGTGTTGTTGGAGATTTGTTTGGAAGTGGAAAAATGTTCTTGCCTCAAGTAGTAAAATCTGCACGTGTGATGAAAAAAGCGGTGGCGCATTTGAATCCGTTTATAGAAGCAGAAAAAGGAGAAGAACAGCAAGCCATAGGTCGCATTTTAATGGCAACCGTAAAAGGAGACGTACACGATATTGGTAAAAACATTGTGTCGGTGGTTTTGGGTTGTAATAATTATGAGATTATTGATTTGGGGGTGATGGTACCGCCAGAGAAAATTATAGAAACGGCAAAAAGAGAAAATGTAGATGCTATTGGACTGAGTGGATTGATTACTCCTTCTTTAGATGAAATGGTCTATTTGGCAAAGGAAATGGAACGACAAGATTTTGAGGTTCCTTTGTTAATAGGAGGCGCAACCACTTCGAAAGCACATACAGCAGTGAAGATAGATACACAGTATAAAAATGCTGTGGTACACGTAAACGATGCTTCTAGAGCGGTGACTGTGGTTGGTGATTTACTAAATAAAAACACCAAGAACGAATACGTAGCCAAGCTCAAAAAAGACTACGAAGAATTTCGTGAGAAGTTTTTAAAACGTAGCAAAACCAAAGCATATATTTCTATTAAAGAAGCAAGAGAACGAAAATTTAAAATCGATTGGGAAACCAGTAATATTACCAAACCCAAAGAACTCGGAATTCAAACTTTAGAGCAGTTGAGTTTAAAAGAATTGGTGCCGTTTATTGACTGGTCTCCTTTTTTTAGAAGCTGGGATTTACACGGACGATATCCAGATATTTTAACAGATGAAGTTGTAGGTGAACAAGCGATGAGCTTGTATGAAGATGCTCAAGAGATGCTCAAAGAAATCATTGCCAATCAGTCTTTAAAACCGAAAGGTGTTTTTGGAGTGTTTGAAGCAAATACAGTGAATGACGATGATATTTCAATATCAAAGAAAGGAAAAGAAGTTGCTGTATTTAGAACCTTACGTCAGCAATTAAAGAAGCGAGAAGGAAAACCAAGTATTGCTTTGTCGGATTTTATTGCACCTAAAGAGACAGGAAAGCAAGATTATATGGGTGCTTTTTGTACCGCTATTTTTGGCGCTGATGAATTGGCAAATACCTACAAAGAGCGGCAAGATGATTATAATGCAATTATGGCGCAAGCATTGGCAGATAGGTTTGCTGAAGCCTTTGCAGAATATTTGCATAAAAGAGTAAGAACACAACATTGGGGCTATGCTTCTAAAGAAACCTTAACCAACGAAGAGTTGATTAAAGAAAGCTATAAAGGAATTAGACCAGCACCAGGATACCCTGCTTGTCCAGATCATTTAGAAAAAGAAACCATTTGGGAGTTGTTGGATGTAGAGAAGCAAATAGGAGTAACGCTCACGGAAAGTTTAGCCATGTGGCCTGCAGCAGCAGTATCAGGATATTACTTTGCCAATGAAGAAGCAAAATACTTCGGGCTTGGGAAAATTACAGATGATCAGGTGAGGGATTTTGCAGCTCGAAAACAAATTACATTAGATAAAGCAAGAAAATGGTTGCATCCCGCAATTGCCGAATAGGATGGCGTTAGCGATTGCAATGACATCCTTTTTAGTTGTCTCTTCGAGCATTAACGAATTCAAAATATATTTTGAATGAAGTTAGCTTACAAAGTAAGTCGAGAAGTCGTCAACTAAAAAGATATAATGAAAAGCGCGACCTGAAAGGAAACGCACAAAAAAATAAAACAAATGTCAGTTCGAGTGATTTTGGAATGTTAATGAGCAAAATTGTATCGAGAACATTTTAAGAAAAGACATCTCGATACAATTCCAAATTGAACTTCGACAGGCTCAGTTTGACAATTTGGAATCACTCGATGTCACAAGAGATAAAATAAACAAATACTGAAACAAGTTCAGCACAAGTAAAAGTCAGCATACATGAAAGTAACAGAACACTTACAGCAAGGAAAAGGAAAAACATTATTCTCATTTGAAATCATTCCTCCTAAAAAAGGAAAGAACATTCAGGATTTGTATGATAATATTGATCCTTTAATGGAGTTTAACCCTCCTTTTATTGATGTGACAACGTCTAGAGAAGAATATATTTATATAGAGAAACAAGGGTTGTTAGACAGAAAGATAACCAGAATGAGACCTGGAACTGTAGGGATCTGTGCGGCGATAAAACATAAGTATGATGTAGATACGGTACCGCATGTATTGTGTGGTGGATTTACCAAAGAAGAAACGGAATATGTGCTCGTTGATTGCCATTATTTAGGTATCAATAATGTAATGGCGTTGCGAGGTGATGCGATGAGTCATCAGACGTATTTTGAAGCGACCAAAGGAGGGCATCAATATGCTAAGGGATTGGTAGAGCAAATTCAGAATTTGAATGAAGGGAAGTATTTACACGATGTGCTAGAAGTGGATGATAAAAGTAATTTTTGTATTGGAGTTGCTGGGTATCCAGAAAAGCATATCGAATCTCCATCTCTACAATCAGATTTAAAGCGATTGAAAGAAAAGGTAGATGCTGGAGCTGATTATGTAGTGACGCAAATGTTTTTTGACAATCAGAAGTACTTCACGTTTGTAGAAGAAGCCAGAAAAATTGGAATTGATGTACCTATTATTCCAGGAATAAAACCTTTAGCAATTTCTAGACACCTTCAGTTATTGCCTCAGGTTTTTAAAATTGATTTACCTCAAGATTTAATCACTTCTGTTGAAAAGTGCAAGGATAATAAGGCAGTGAGACAAGCAGGTGTTGAATGGTGTATTCAACAGAGTAAAGAGTTGATTGATTATGGTGTTCCTGTGTTGCATTACTATTCTATGGGAAAATCTTCGAACGTTCATCAAATTGCTTCGCAGGTTTTTTAGTTTTGTTAGTTGTTAGTTGTTAGTTGTTAGTTGTTAGTTGTTAG
>TARA_R110002073_G_scaffold3684_10_pt1 | contig 18377 bp, 7 predicted proteins | sample TARA_R110002073 | Tara Oceans TARA_R110002073 (sample SAMEA4397174) | marine metagenome | biome: Polar Biome; feature: [DCM] deep chlorophyll maximum layer (ENVO:01000326); material: water (ENVO:00002006), including particulate matter (ENVO:01000060) such as... | depth 40 m
ATACGTACACCCTATATATTACAAAACCTTTTTACAGTATTTATCATTTTCAAAGTGGCAAAAAGATGGTAAAACATCTACACTTAAAGGATTAGTTAAAGGTCTTGGCTTAGATAGTTACGTTAAGTGGATGAAAACTAATGACATAGCTCAGTCATCTCTTAATTCTGACCAAAACTACTTTAACTACGTTAATGAAGAACTGAATAAAAAAGGCTATAAAGTAGCACCAGACACAAAGCAAGACTTAATTACTAATGAGGCTATTGCACAAGCAGGTGGTAAAACAAATGCTAACGATAGCACATTCTTTTCAGCATATGAAAAGGATAAAAAGCTTATGTCAGAAAAGATTGGTGCAGCTTGGTCTAAAATTAAAAGCAAAGTAAACCCTAATCAAGCTAAAGACATTATTCAAGCAGCAGCTCCTGGATTATATGATTCAGACTTAGGAGAAATGCTTCGTAAAGCTAGAGTAGAATTTGCTAAACCAAATAACAAAAGACGATACGCTAATCAATTCTCTAAAGAAGGTCCGTTTCACCAAAAGAAACAAATAGATTTAGAGAGAATGAACATGGAGTCGGCTATTGAAAATTCTTTATCTGATAGATATAGTAGTGGGTTAATTAATAAAATTGTTAATAATGCAGTTGATAACGCTGACGACACTAATCAGGCTGAGTTTCTAAATGACCTTGTTAAGTTAAATAAGCACGAAATACTAACACAAACTGTACTTAATTTAGGTAGAACACTTGGTGCAGATGAGGTAGCAAAAATAGAAGCTTTTGTAACAGACCCTAAAAACGCAAAGTATCTAGATAAAGTTATTAGAAATTCAGCATTTAGTAAGCTTATACAAATGCGTAAAGAAGAGCAAGAAGGCGCACAGCTTTCTATGTTTGATGAAATTATAGAAGCAAGCATTGAGTCAGAAGTAGAGGCTATGTTTGGTGAGCAAATACAAGAGGATTTTAGTAGACAGCTAAACCCAAGAGCAACAAAGCTTATCAATGAATTTGTAAAACTCAACAATAAGACTGGTGACCCTATAAAGACTTATACTGTATATGCAGGATTGTCTAAAGCACTAGAAGGTACTAGAAATAATCCTTTTAGGTTTGAACAAGAAGTGCTTTCTTTAATAGATATTTCAAAAGACCTTATACTGAAAAACACATTATCAGCATCACAACTAGCTTTTGTTGGTTTTATGAATTATGCAAAAGGTAATATGTTAAACTCTGATAATGTAGAGTATTCTGTATGGCAATACTTCCGTTCATTTAAGTTGGAGAAAGGATTCCAATTTACAATGAAAGAAGATGGTACGGTAGAGGCTGAGAATCAATTACCTAAGTTTAATCAAAGATTAATCAACGGAAAGGTAAGTTCGCTAATGGAGAACTTATTTGGTGAAAGTCAGTTTTCGTTTGGTAAAACGCTACAGCTTGAAAAGATGCGTAGCACTAACAAAGAAAACAAGAACAAAGCAATACTTCAGTTTGTCAAAACCATCGCTAAAGATAGTTTTGACTACACTACTTTAACCGAGGAAGACATGGATAACATCTCTATAGATGGTATACCATTATCTCAATATTTTACTGACAAAAAAATAGACGAGTTACAATTAGAATTCTTTAATCCTAATTTAAAATATTATTACGATGTAGCTGCAACGCAGACACAAAATGGCTTTCCTACTAATCCGTTACAACAATACCAACGAGCAACTAACTCTCTAATAGCACACTATACAAAAGGTATAGTAGATTCTAATATTAGAGGTAGACTTACTAAGCTTGTCACATCTATAACCGATAGGGCTTGGTCTAACTTTAATGAGAGGACAGACGACGGTAGAGTAAACGATGAAACATCAAACGGAGCTCTAGTTTACAAAGGTGATTTAGCTTATTTTTCTAGAAAACAAGCATCTACAGAAATTAAGGATGTCTTTACTAAGATACACAACTCTCTGTACTACCATATACAAGACAGTAGCATTGGTGGAATAACATTTAATCCAGAAGGTGAGTCTGTATCTTTATATAACAAGTCGGCATATATATACGAAAACATAGAAAACTTATCAGACTTTATATCTGACCTTAAAGAGCAAGAACAAGGAGTAAATAGATTTGCTAATTTATTTCCTGGAAATTACATAGCCTTTGACATGTTTAATGACGGATATACTCCTGAGATTTCTTATGGGCTTGGTGTCTACGAAGAGGGTGGTAGAGGTTATAAAAACTCTAATGTAACACCAGAGCTTGCTTTAAAGGCTAGAGTGTTACACTTTATTTCACGATACAAAAATGGTTCTACAGAATACAAACAATTCTTAGGTCAATTAGGGGATAGTTCTCGTCAGTATTATTTAGATAATACGAATCTGTTTACTAAGCCAGGTGAAATAAATACTGCGTTTAAAACAATAGAAACATTAACAGGAAAAAAAGTAGACCACACTTCTAATTCAGAAGAACTTTATCAAACCCTTTTAAAGGCTGGATATATAACTGAAAGCGATAAGCTAGGAGTAAAATTGTTTTACGCCAACAACTACATAAATAAGTTCTTTGCTCAAGATTTATTCTTTAACAAGTCTACTTCTCAAAGAGACAGTGCTTTACAAGCAGACCTACCTAAAAGACTAAAAGGTATGTCGTCTCCACGTATCAATATTACAGGCAAAAGAATAGAGCCGTTAGTAATAAAAGATATGACGACAGAGTTTGGTGCTCCGTTGGCTGATTCAGCTTCGTTTATGTTACCTGAGACTGCAGAGATGCTACGAAACCAATATGGTGAACTAGAAAACATTGGTAACAACCTTAAGACGTTGCACTATGGACAAAACTTAGACAATACTACCTTTGAAGGTAAGTACGGTAAAAGAGTCCCTATATACTTGAAGAGTCATACACATATTTTAACACCTAGCATGACTGCTAACAACCCAGCGTTGAAGGCTATAGAGAAGGTATTAAGAACAAGAATGCATAAACTTAAAGGAACTAATGCTATACCTATTGTATACTTTGATAGTTCTATTAAGGGTGGACTTACAAAGGACCAGATAGGCGATTTAGGTTATTCTATGGAGGAAGTTATGGAGTGGTCTAAAGACTATGACTATATTACTATGTTAGAAAAATCTGGCAACAGGTTAACTCTAGAAGATAAAAACAAGCTAGAGACATTAAGCATTCACCAAAGACAAGACGAAAGATACAGATACGAAGATGCTAACGGTAACACTAGCTACGGGTTTGATGGTCAAAACTTTGGTATACAAAACACATTAGACAATACAAACAAACAAGCTGTAGTTGCTAAACAAGCTTTAGCTAACTTAAATGTAATAAATACTGTATCTAAGTTTAAAAACGGTAAGTCTGGTTTAAATGTTCTAACAGAGATAAAGGAAACTTTAGCTCAGATATTAGACGAACAGTACAAGCAAGCATTCCCAGAAGACTTTGACTTAAGCTCTGTTGTAGAGGAGTCAGTAGAAGATGTGTTTGGTTTCTTAGACGCTTCCATGCAAGAAGATATGGGTGGTGATTTTGTTGGAAACCACAACATTAGAAATAAAGTACTTTCTGCAAGGTTTAGAAGACAAGCAATGAGTATTAAGACTAACGGTACTCTCTCTACAGAAATGTCCGATATAGGGTATAGCTTTCAAAGCGAAAACTTTAAAACATCAGACAAGCTTAAGACTTATGAGGTCTTACCTGACGGAACAGTCCAACTACCTGAAATAATAATATCTAAGCACGCAGCTAAAGTTCTTGGCATTACAAAAGAAGATGTTGCAAACGGTAAAGGAAAAGTATTTGCTACCCGTATTCCTCACTCAAAAATAGGAGACCAAAAAGCGTATATTGTTAAAGAAATTATAACAGATGCTAGAGCAGGTAATATGGTTATTATACCAGCTGAATCAGCTTTTGATATGGGTTCTGATAAAGATGGTGACCAATTACACATTAACGGAATTAAGAAAGGAAAAAACTTGTCTGAAACAGATAAGTTAAAGAATGTATTTTTAGAACAATTATTTGATTTATACAATCAACCAGAAATGGTTGCTATGGTGAATAAGGTTATAGAGTTTGAAGAGTCTATTACTACACCTGGTATATCACATATAGAAAACAACTTAGAACAAGGTCAAGGTAAAGTATTAGATGACCTTAACCCATTAGACGAGGTAAAAATACAAGATAGATTTGTTGGTAACCAAAAAATACTTGGTATAGCTGCATCATTAAATAGAAGTTTTAATTATTTCGCAGGTGCAAGAACACAATTTATGCTTGCTGGTAATAAAACTAACATTATAGTAAACAACGTCAACGCTACTAATTTGATGCATGTCAAAGAGGGTAAAGAATTGTGGTTTGAATTTGCAAAGCTACTTAACTTTATTATTGATGATGGTAAGAATGGTGATAGAGCTAAGTTTAAGATGATAGAATCTACTGCTGCTCACTTTGCTATTTTACACAGAACAGGAGTTCCTTTAGAGGGTATACTAGATATAATGCATAACGCTAATTATCAAGAGTATTTAAAGGAAGTAGTATTCGGAGAGAAAACTAAAAAAGATTTCTTTGGTGAGTATAAGGTATATGAAATAGCACAACAAGGTGTTACTATAAATACTAAAAATGGTATAACTAAAAATGAAGTAAGAAATTTAGTAGTAACTCTTGATAATATAAAAAATGACTTAAAAGTCTTTTCTAGAATGGCTTCTTTAGATTCTAAAGCTCCTTCTAATATGTTTGAGCTAGTTGCATTACAACAACAATTTGAAAAAGCTAAAGAAAATCAACCATATTTAGCGGCTGCATATTCTAATGATGCTTATTTGAAAAAACAAGCAGAGTTACTAGAGAAGTATAAAGGTTTATTGGCAAAAGAAACATTCTTATCAGAGAATGAAGCTAAGGTTATTTTAAAGTCATTTGACGATAGTTTAGACTTTATAAACCCAGAGGCATCAAAAGTTATATATGACGCTTTAGGCTTTCATAAACTTGCTGTATACGCAAAAGCAGAAACTATAGAGCTAGACGGAAACAAGTTTAGTTTTAATGAGTTGTTACTAAACTCTATGACTAGTTTAGATAGAAAAAACTTCGAAATTAATTTCAAAGAAGGTGGTATTTTATCTAATGCTACATACGAAAAACAAATAGAGAGCTTGCTGTCGTCTATAGACAGTAGTATAGAAAAGCTTATGACTGAGAATATAGATAATGATTTCTTAAGTTATGTAACTAAAATTAAAGTAAAGCACTTAAATAGTGATAATAAGTTTTCTTTATATTCTAAGTACGAATTAAGTCCTTCTATAAAAAGTGCTATAAATACTAAGACACAACTAAATAATATAAGAAAGTCGTTTGCTAGTCTACCAGTAGAATTACAAAGTTATTTTATAGCTATGGAATTCTTCCAAAACACATTTGGGTTAGGAGATTCAAATCAAACTTTCTTACCATTCTTACCTAAAAGCGTAAGGTCTACCTTGAAAGCGTCATCTAAGAAAATGATGACAGAAAAAGACACTACAAGTATAGATGCTGAGTTAGACTTATTAAACGAAAGCTTAGGGGCAAACAAAGGAATTTCTCTTTCTTCTAAGGTAGATGAAATGTTAGCAACTAATGAAGACTTTATTGTTAAACAAGCTGAACTGAGAGCTATAAAGCTAGTAGAGCTTATGGCAAGTTTTGCTCCCAATACTTTGAGAAAAGCCTTAAAAACTTCTACAAAAGAAAGTGTTAGAACTTATGGGACAGACTTTAGAATAACTAATCTACTACAGGAAGAAACAGAAGAGAGTGTACAGAATGCAACAAACATTATAAACAAGTCAGGATTAACAATTTCTGATAAGCAAATGTTTAGTATTACATACGAAAGAGGGCAAGACATAAAGAAATATGTATTAGAGCCTAGTCGTAAGTTGCCTCTTATGAATATACACAAGATGTATTCGCCTATTATATCATCAGAAAACCAATTACAAAAAGGTAAAAATGAAGATGGTAGCCCTGTTATGCATATGAAGAATAGACCAGCTAACAATTTTATGTTTGGTTTAGAAGCGGAAATGAGTAAGGATGCTTTTGGTAGAAGATTAGAAGTTTTAAAATGGAATCAAGATTTAAAGGGTTTAGAAAAAGCAGAACCAGCTAAGTACAAAAAACTATCAGAAGAGCATGCTCACTACTTATCATCGTTAAGAGAAGTAGGAACAATCAGAGACCAATTAGACTCTGACAATCAACTACGACCACAAGGTTCGTATGATAAAGGTTACTTTGACAGTATATATGCTCGTTTAGATTATTACCACAACCTTACTCATAACTTACACCATTTAGCTAAAGAAAATATACTTCAAGAGTTAAACTATAGATTTGGTGAAGTTATAACTGCAGCTCAACAACAATTCTGGGGTAGAACTGAAGATGGAGAAAGACTTTTAGGTATGGTGTCTGACGAAGCTAAGTCTAAAGATATATCCTATGGTGATATGATGTTTAGTCCTGGAGATTTTGGACAAAACCATCCTACATTAGCTGCTGTAAGAAGACAAATAGAAACAGCAAACCAAAAAATGCACTCTAACCTTAAGAAGGTTACGGATGAATTAAACGAAGCGTATAGCTCTTTGTATAAAGAGAAGTATGGCTTACTAAGATATGCTACTAAAGTTATTAGTAACGTGCCTTTCTTAAGATTTGCTTATTCTAAAGAGAAGATAGCTGAACAGTTGTTTAATAAACTTCAAATACAGAAGTCAGAACTTACATCTATCTACGATGAAAAGACTAAGAAAAACATTAATAAACTTATTAACAGAACAGAACTTAATAGTAAGTACTTTACTGATGATGGTATATTAAAGAAAAACCTTAGCAAGCTTCCTGAAGCAGATAAGCTGTCAGAAGCAGAACTAAACTATGCAAACCTTGTATCACGATATACAGTGTTTTACCAGAAACTTCTTGAATCTAAAGGATTGTTTGGAGATAAAGGTAAGCGTAGTAGATATGTTCCTCTTATGAAGGCTAGTAAATACGAAATCTATAGAAGAAGAGGTATCTACGGGCTGTACTATTTATTGCATAGTAATAAAGACAATATGTATGACGGTATGATAGTTACTGCATACAATCCAATGACGGGTAAAAACGAAACAAAAACTTACTCTGAGTTTAAAGCTTTATATACTACATCAAAAGAAGAGGTGTTAGAATATCAAAGACAATTTAAAGGTAGGTTACCTGCTAGCCAACTAAAAGCTATAGATTTAAATTCTTTTGATAACATCACAAGAACTAGAAACTTAAAAGCTTTAAGAAAGAATGCTAAAGTATTGTTTAGAACAGGTAAAGATGTGTTAGGTAATCCTATAACGCCAGTAGAAGGTGCTACAGATGTAATAGACGCAGAGAACAGTAAGACGTTTAACAGATACTTAAGCACTAGAAGTAGTAAGTCTGCTTACACAGCTACATTTAACTTACATCAAGGTATGTACAACTATCTTAAAACGATGGTGTTCCAATACGGAACAGAATACTTAGGTACTGATGGTAAGTTTAAGAGTATACAGTTTAAGAACACAGAGAAAGGAAAAGAGTCTATGATAGTGAGTGGCTCTAAAAAGCACGCTCAAAACTTTAATGGCTTTGAGAACTATAAATTTATGGTTGATGGAGCTATGCAATTTTTAAGAGGTGCAGGTGATGACAACTCTAACTCTGTGCAGTATCTTAAAGAAGTGGTAATGGATAGGTTTATAATGGGTACTCCTAAGCAGTTAGTTACAGGTATTGAAGCAGAAAGAAAAGCTGTAGAGACTCTTACTCGATGGACAATGATGATTGGCTTGGGGCTTAACTTTACTGCAGCAGGATTTAACATAGCTATAGGTAAGTATAACGGATGGCGTTCATTAGGTACTGCCAAGTTTATAAAGTCTCATATGCGTGTATTTGGTATTGGAGAGAATGGACTTTGGGATTCTAGAAGAGCTAAGAAGGCTCAATTAATACTAGAGGAATATGGAATATTAACATACAGACCTGAAGACCAACTAGAAGATGCTGGGCATGATACCTTAATAGATAAGATATTATTCTTCCCTATGACTACTGCGGAGAAATGGATACAACGAACTCAGTTTGTTGGGGAGCTATCAGATGCACAATGGAATTCTTATGACATAGATGCAAACGGAAAGCTAATGATTGTAGACCAAGTTAACGCTCTTAACCCAGACCAAGTAGCTCGTAAAGTTAGGTCTGTACAAAACGTACAGGGTAGAGGTTATTCTGATGCTGACCAAAGACTTATTCAGGTTTACGCTATGGGTAGTATGATTATGCAATTTAAAAGATGGTTTCCTACTTATGTAGCAGATAGATTAGGTAAGGTTGGTTATAGAGAGCACATAGATGACTTTGGAAAATCATACGCAGGCTCTGTTACAACATTTAAAAAACATGCAATTGACCATTTAGGTAACCCTATATCATATATAAAAGATATGAGTAAGTTATCTAAAGCAGAGCAACAAGCTCTTGGTAGATTCCATAGAGGTCAAATGGGTATCTTACTTACAGGTTTACTATTCTTAATGTCTGGTGGAGCTGAAGGTGGCGAAAGTGATGAAGATGAGGCTGTTAATTCAGCGTTAGAAAAATTCCTTGGTGATGCTATGTTAGCGGTTAACTTACCTAAGCTAGGGTATATGGCAACTGTTCCAGCTGTAAATACACTAAACAGTATATTGTATTTAGTTTATCACGGAATAGGTGGTGCAGAATATACAAGAGATAGTAAGTATGGGTATAGAGGTGAAAACAAAAGCAGAAGATACTTAGCTGCATTATTACCTGCTCCTTTAAGAAGTCAATTAGTAAGAGAGTCTAAGACTCCTGAAAAAATAAGGAAAGCACGTAGAGCTAAGAAAAGAAGAATAGAAAAACGGAGAGGTAAATAATTAGTATATTTGTGTAAATTAAGATAAATGGCAGTACAAACAATTAATACAGACATTGCAGCAGAGGTAAATATTACTGCAAGAAGAAATGACACTTTTACTTTTAAGTTCAGTGTTGCTAACCCTGCTAACGCAAGTGCAGGATTACCATTAAACACAGCTCAAGCTAATGCATCGACACACCCTATATATCAGGCTAAAATGTCTATAGTAGATTCAGCATCAGGAGATGTAAAGTTAAACTTGTATACTGCTTTTTTTCAAAAGAAAGATGGTACAGTACAACACCAACATGGTGCTACTGGTGTTACAGCACCTTTAGCTACGCCTCCTTCTGCTACGACAACAGGTAATTATAGCGGAACAACTAACCCAGCATCTAATGTTCTAACAGGAGGTGCTATAGATTTTAATTTAAACACCGCTACTGCAGGTACTCTTGCTACTATTAGTGTTCCATATAATTATATGGTCTTTGAGCCAGGTGATTATATTTACGATTTACAAATTAGAAGACAAACAACTGGAGGTACTTCATCTGCAGCATTACTAACTGTAGAATATACTACTTGGTTGTTTGGAGCATTTACACTTAATCCTGATGTTACTTCAGTTTAATGGCTACTCCTAACATAACTATATCGCCACCTGTACATAAAATCTCAATAGAGACTGTGTCTGGGTTTGCGTTTATGCCTGAAAACTTAGCTTATGGCTTTGAGCCTAGTGCAACTAATACAGCTCTAATAACGCCAGTAGTTGCAAATAATGTTGCTGTATCTACTTCAATAGCACCCGCTGTTATAGGAGGTATATCATTGCAGCCAGACATTAATATACAAGTTGGTAGCTCAGGTAATTCTATAGTACAAAATTTATTAAGCAGCTTTAGATATATTTTTCCTAATTTTCCTAATGAAGAAATTGTAAGTGGAGTTGCTACAGGTAATGTTATTTATTTTTCTTCTACGGAAGTTATAAATAATCAAGACACTTTTACTGTCTACAACTCTTCTATTCAATTAGCAGATACTAGTGCAGTTTCTAAAGGTGCTGTTTCAAATCTATTTATGTATATATCTCACGGAGATGCTGAAGATGTAACAATGATACATAAAGGTTATTATGAAATGCCTGATGCGTTAATAGAAAACTGGACTCCTGGAAAAACCATATATTTGAATGCTGCAGGCAAGCTAGACACTTCACCTTCTACCACTTCTGGTCACTGGGTAAGGTCTTTAGGTTTTTGTATTCCAAATAATCAAAATAAAAAAACAGTTTGGTTTGAACCAGACAGTACTTATTTAAAAATAACATAACATGCCATTACAACAAAAATTCCCTATAGCTTATCACACTGGTAATGCTGCTGCTTTTAAAAATAGTAATTTCAATATATTTACTGCAGCTTCGCAACATGAGTATAGCGATGATGACACAGGTATAGATTTTTATACATTTAAAGAAACAACTGAAGATGACTCTCCTGAACAGTCATATGTTTTGTTTATTATAAAAAACACAGGCTCGGCTGCTTCTTTATTAAATTTAGATGCTTTACAGATTATTACTGATTTAACAGGTAGTGCACAACCGTTTTCTATAGTAGAAACTTATGGAGCTATAGGTAGTACAGGGACTACGGGCCTATCGACAGTTCAAACTTTACCTTCTGCAATAACTAATGCTACTGGCTATACAGCGTTAAACCCTGCCCCTTTGGGATACGTTAGAATAAATGGCGGCACTACAGATGTAACAAATACAAGTTTTGGAACTACTGGAACAGAACGATATATACCGTTTTATAGTACAGCAGTAATTACGAGTGATGATAATGGTATAGGTAGTACGGAACACAACTATGGTACAGGCTCTCAGAAGTATCCACATTACGCTGCGTTTTTAGTAAAGTGTGACCCTGCTATTCCTTTAGAAATTACAGAAGGAGAAGTACTGTTACAGTTAATTCAAAGTACTGGAAATGCTATAAATATAAATCTTGTGATGGAATCCTTTAATGAAGGAAACCTTCAGTTTCAACAAGGATTTTTAACTGACTCAGAAGAATTAGTTGATGTAGGCGTTGGTACTTGGAACTTTACATCAAATGCTGATTTTCCTACCATAACAACTATTACTAGTACTGATGGTTCTATTAATGTAGATGACTTAGCTTCCAGCCCTTATATAACAAACACCTATCCTCTTTGGGATTTTACAGGCAATATGGCGAATAATTTTTTTACTGGTTATATGCCTGCTGGTTTTAAGTATTTAGGAAATAATGTAATATATGAAGGTTTAGCAACCAAAGACATATCTTCTAGAGTTCCTTGTGTTAAAATATCAGATAGCACAGGTACTGGCGGTGGTGTTCGTTTTTTACATAAAGGAACTGAGATAGAAGCTGCGCAAGGAAATTCAAACCCTCACTCGATTAGTGCAGGTTTTGCGTCACCTGAATTTTTTTCTTCGCAAGGTGGAGGCCTTTCATTTTATATTGTATCAGGTTTGTCTACACCTTTGACTTTTAATTTTGCTAGTTCATACCCTGGAGTTGATGTAGTAAGCACATTAGGAAGTACAGAGGTTTATTATTTAATTTGGGACGCAGGAAGTATTAATAACTTTAATCATACACAAACTTTTGTTGCAGGAACAGCTTTACCTTACATGAATGCTTTAAAGAGTGATGGTACTAAAGCTTGGAAAGCACAAGCTGGTTCTTACCCTGTATATCATAAAGACTACTATGTTAACGCTACAAATAATGCACCGACTCAAGTTGAAATGATTCAAGCAGTAACTGGTACTTATTGTAGTATGGGTATTAATCAAGTGCATCACAGTCGTTTACTTAATAAATCTTTAGCTATAAGTTTTAACGGTGCTACAGCAACTTGGGGTGATGATGACTCTAATTTTGCAAATGATACAGCAGGCACAAGCGTTACCAATGCAAGAGCAAATACAGGATATTCTCTTTACGACAATACAAACACCGAAGTTATTTTTAATAGAGCTTCTTATTATAAAACAGAATTATCTAGTGCATATAATAGTTTGACTTTAGATAAAATATCTACTACAACACAATTAGCACCGACAAATCTTGTTACTGCTAACGGATTAAATACAATAAAAAAACATTTACATATAAAAGATTTGTTTAGATTTCCAGACATATCTTTAGATGGTACAAGTGAAAGTTTATCTACTGTTAAACCTGTAGTTTGTTGGCAAGCTTTTGGTGCAACTGAAACAGCAGAATGGTTTTCAGGAAACTTTAATTGGAATAGTAATTATGAGACAGTAAATACTACATATGATAACAATACAGAAACATCAACATCATCACCTATAGCAATTGGTGATGCAATTACAGATACTGATACTATTTCAGGTCATTCTTGGCAGCCAAATGGATACCAAGTTGTAGGTACGTCAGGTGTAGAAGCTAATGGAAATCCTATAACATCACAAGCTGGAGATGGTAGTTTAGTTACAGATAACACAGTTTTTGCCAATATAAACGCCTTTGAATCTTTAACTGTGGCTGGGCAAACTTTAGTTCAAAAATCTATTAGATTAGCTACAAAATTTATTGCTGGTTCTTTAAGCACGTCTACTGCAGCTGGGTTTACAGAAGACAATAGTAGTACTGAAGCTTACAAAGAAATGAATTGGACTAGTCGTGCTTCTGGAGATGAGATAGGTAGGTATGTAAAGTTTTCTACTTTTATGATTAAACCAGATAGACTAATTAAGTCAGCGGGAATTTCTGGTCGTATGGATACTACATTAGCTAACGCTACTCAGGGTCAGGAAAATATATCTTTTCATTTATGGTGCTATGCTTATCCAGTATATTCTGGAGCACACTTAGATAATGAATCACCACAACAGTTTTTTGCTTCCAATTTTTATTACACTACATATGGCGCTTCTTTAGATGCAACAGTTGCTTCTTCTTGGGCCGCTGGGGATGCTGTAACTGACGCACATAGGGGTCAATTATCACAAACTCTTAGTTTTGAGTCTGGTACTTCTGGCGCTACTCTGCAAGAACAAAAATATGCAAGTGGAACTTCTAGTGATGTAGCATATTTTAAAAAATACCCTTTCAACGGTTCAGGTGTATTTAAATATGAAAATTATTTTAGCACATTAGGCGAGGTTTCTGCTATGGGTTCTAGTCCATACACTTCTGCTTATGGTATATTACCAGGACCAAGAAGACAAGGAAGGTTTAGTAGTAGTAATGCTATATCAGCAATGGTAAGTAACAATTTTATATTTAAGAGAACTATACAGTTAAATGCTGCAGCGGGAACATACGAATCTTTTATTCCTATAGATTTTGGAATTAATAAGGCACACTCTGACTATAGAGTACAGATAATAAATACATGTTTAGATAACGAAATGATAAACCCAGGTAGTAGCACTGTACCAACTTTAGCTAATCCTTTATTTCAATTTAACATAGCAGGTAATGCATCTAGCGACAATGAATTTATGCTTCCTATTGCAGATGTAAATACTAACCCGAAAACTGCTCCAATTACTACTTTTACTATAGGCAGTATGACTTTAGCAACAAGTACAACTACAGTTAACTTAGGCACAGATGCAGTAACATTAGGTGTTAGAGTAGGTCAACTAGTTACATCGTCTACAGCATCAGCATTAAACAACGGTAGAACAGTAGCTTCTATAAGTGGTAATAATATAGTATTAAACGCTGTACCAAACTCAAATCAATCAGGTAATCAAACTTTAACATTTAATTGGTTACATAAAGATTATGCATCATGGGCTATGGTACATGGCTCAAGAGCACCAGGAGAAACTACTACAGTTAAAATATTAAATAGAACGCCAAACGCAAAAAGTTCTTGGCAAAAATGGGATGATACTTTAGTAAAACCTTATACTTTTAATACGACTCCTATAACTTGGAAAGACACAACATGGGATGCATCTAATCATACTGTAGGTGCATTAAATTTTGAAACGTCAGGAAAGTTAAACATTATGCCTGGAAGTATAGACCCTTCTAATGATACTCCGTCCGCTACAAAATTTAATTCTTTTATTTATAATTGGGTTAATGACATACAAAATCTAAGTAATTATACCGATAGTCTAAGAGGTACTCCACACATACATTTTTCTATAAACAGAACTAAAATAGAAGCAAATAATATAACATCAGGAGTATTCTATAATAGATTAAGAGTGCGTTATATTTTACACAACAAACTAGATAATTACGGAGTATTACAAAAAGATATTACAGGTAATTCATTTAGCGACGATGGAAAAGGTCATTCATTTCAAACTGGTGCAGGTACAAGCGCACACGTTTATGAAGACACCTATTTAATTAAAATGTCATTCGAAGCTGTAGCACCTACTTTAGTTCTTAGCGATGTAGATGGCGACCCTGCTAGTAATTTATCTACTATAAACTTTGGAACTATTCATTCTTAAATTATGGCTTTTGATGTTGCGGATGTAGTGGATGTGTTAGCTCTAAATGTGCCTGGAAAAAGGCATACTTTAGAGTTTACATGTTCTGGCAGCCAATATGTTATAATAAAAAAAATGTGGATTGATAATATAAGTGCAAATTTGACTAATGCTGATAGTCCTTACATTAGTAATGTCGCTAGTTATTCTGCTCCTAAAATGAAATGGTTTCCTTTTTTCTTTGACCCATTATACACACTAGTAGGGGCTCAAGAACTTCCATTTGGTAGCGGATTTGCTGATGAAGCATATGATTATTTAACATTTCCGAATATTAATAATGGATACATAACACATCCATTATCATGGGAATATGTTTTTATTACAGGTTCTATTGCAACTGGATATTTATCTACTTCTATTAGAGATAATTACAGAATAAAAAAACGGATAAAAATAAACAATAATGCAGGAAGTTCTGATAAATTTATAGTGAATGTTTTATTTTGTACAAATGAAATAGATAATTACAGTGGTGTTTTAAATATAATTTATGACTCACAGCCTACGACAGGAGATGTTGAAGAAAAAACTAAAACATTTTACTTAACTGGTGCTATTAACAAGACTAACGTATCAGAAATAGATTACACAAGTATAAGTGTGGTTTCTGAAATAGAGGGTGTAGATTTAACTAACCCGTTTATATCAATAGAACTTGGATAATTATGGCTATACCTATAATGAATGTAACAGATATAGAAGGAAATATAGCGCCAAGTGTTAATGTTGGCGTTTTGCTTGCACCTGCTATAAGTGATGCTCCTATATATCAAACAATAAATTTATACTCAGGCTGGTCTTTAATATCAAGCTACATAGATACTACGCAGTTAGTAAATTGGGACTATTCAACTTACCCAAACAACTCTAGTGACCCATATAAAGTAAGTGAAATATTAAAACAATTTTTATATAAGTTAGATGCTAATAATGTTGAATACAATGTATGGTCTACTAGCCAATCTGAATTTATAGCTAATGTTGCTATTGTTAAAGACGGTATCGGTTCGGCTTATTTACCACAGTATGATTTTGATGGCGTTGGTGGTTTAAAGTTTACTGGAGGAGGTGAAAATATAGCAGGAGTTTTCCAAGGCTTGCAAATAAAAATGTTAGATAGTGGGTATTATATAAAGTTAAATGGCTATGCTCCTACACTTCTTAATTCTGAAACAATAACATTTCCTATGCTTAATGGGTGGAGTATAATAGGATTTCCTAGCCAACAACCAATAAGCCTTACAACGTTTTTAGAAAATTTACCTATTGAAAATATTAATCTTGTAAAAGACTTCGAAGGTAATGCTTATATGCCTGCATTTGATTATAACGGAATAGGTAATTTAATTCCTGGGCATGGTTATCAAGTAAATTTATATAACTGGACATCAGGGAATTCTTTTGTAGCAAAAATATTTGGTCAAACAGTTCCACCTATTGAAGAAGAAGTAGAAGAAGACCAAGATGATGTTGTAATTGTAGACAACACTATAACATACACTACAACCAATATGACCATAAAAATACCTTCTAATATTATTTTAGAAGTTATAGATGATATTAACACTACTTTAACTTTAGATACTAAATTAGATATATTAAAACGTTATTTTGCAACTAAATCATATAAAACAACACAAAAAAATCTAAAAGAATTAAATGCGGCTGTTAGAATATTTACAGAAGAACTAATTGTTATTCCAGAAAAAGATAAATTTGAGTCTGATTTTGAAGTCGAACTATATAATTTAGAAATTGAATCAGCTAATCACAACGAACCATCTGGGTACTCAATAAAAGTGCAAGATTATATACTTAACACATGGGATACGCACAAAAACTTTAAACTAGATGGTTTTTCTTTAATAGATTTGTTTATAATAGAAATAAGTAAACATTCTATATCGCTTTCTTTTATTGCTTACACAGCAAATAAGGGAGTTTTTATTGGTCGTATACCATTTAAAGTTGTTGGTTATAAAATTGCATCTGCAAATATTATATTGACTGTACAGGGTGATGATTCTTTGACATCTACGGTAGAAGGCTTGGCAAGCAACGAAGTACCATTAATATATTTGTTTACTGGAGAAAAATATTTATTGCTAAGTCCTACTTTGGCATCAGGTAACTTACAATATGCTGACAAAAAGCAGGTGTCTATAACTGCACTAAATTTAAGTAAAGAATTTTCTACTCCGTTATAAGAGTTAATAAAATTGATTAAATTTGTTTTATGGAGGGAATTATAATATATATATCATCTAACTCAATCAAAGTTAGTATAACATCACAGCAAGGACCTAAAGTTTTAGACCCTAAGATTACTCCTTCTGGGGTTACAACAAAATTAATATAACGAAATACGCTATGGCAACTAAAATATCATCTGACATTTCTACAAACGTAGACATAACCTGTAGAAAAGGAGATACTTTTTCTTTAGACGCTGCTATAACTAATTCTGATGGTAGTATTTTTGATTTATCAGGTTATTATGCAGAATTTATAGTAACAAATGCAAACGATAATACTGTACGTAAATTTTATTCGAATGCTGGAACGAGTGGAACTATAGATTATTATAGCACTATATCTTTAAATAGTACTACAGGAATAATTAGTATAAATGTTACAGGTGTAAAAATGAATGTAATTGAAGGTCAATTTAAATACATATTGAGAGTTTCAGCTTCAAGTGGAGATAACACTGGTAATATTCATACACTATTAGATGGTAAATTTAGAGTAATAAATTAATGCCTTTGATTTTAAACATATCGCTTCAAACAACAGACTCACCTATTGTTAACCTTACTGTTTCAGACGAAGCTCAAGGTATAATTTTAGGTTCTTCTGCTAATGCTCCTTTAATAACTTCTGTAACAACAGGAGAGCCAGGAGTAAGAGGTTTGCCTGGAACTTCTTTAATAGGAGAAGAAAGTATTGACAGCGTACATTTAAAAAGTAATAGTGTAATTAGTAGCAAATTAGCAACTAACTCCGTAATAAATAATAAAATATCAGCAAATGCTATTTCTTCTAGTAAACTTGCTAGTAATGCAGTTACAACAAGTAAAATAGCAAACAACGCTATAACCGCTGCTAAAATAGCTCCTGGTGCAATCACATTAGAGTTAATAGATATATTCGCAGACGGTGCTATTAAGCCTGACAAGTTAAAGCCTGGTAGTTTACTTGAGGCTAATTTTGCAAACGGCTCTATAACAGCACAAAAAATAGCTAATGCTGCGATTACTGCAGTTAAACTTGCTGACAGAACTCTTACTGGTAGTAAGATAGAGCAAAACGTAGTCTTAGATGGAGCAAAAATTAACGGTTCTTTTCAACTTTTAGGAAGTAGTCCTGCATATTTATTAGGGCCTACAGAAGACGACTTACATATACAATCAGAAGCAGGGTTAGTTTTTAGAATAGACAGTGATAATGACTCTAGTAACACTTTTTTATTTAAAAATGGAGCTGGTAGCACAATTTTTACTTTAGACGAAAATGGTAATGCTATTTTTACAGGAAACATTAGTACTTCTGGTACGTTTGATGGAGTAGATGTAAGCTCTTTACCTACTTCAGATACAAACACACAACTACCTTTGCTAGATGAAGATAACATGGCGAGCAATAGTAGCTCATCAGTTGCATCACAACAATCTGTTAAAGCATATGTAGACTCTAAAACACATTTAGAGTTAGGAACGTCTTCTTCCACAGCCCTTGCGGGTAATACTGCTTTGCTACAATTAGGAACTAGCAGTTCAACTGC
>TARA_R110002073_G_scaffold11861_2_pt1 | contig 18346 bp, 22 predicted proteins | sample TARA_R110002073 | Tara Oceans TARA_R110002073 (sample SAMEA4397174) | marine metagenome | biome: Polar Biome; feature: [DCM] deep chlorophyll maximum layer (ENVO:01000326); material: water (ENVO:00002006), including particulate matter (ENVO:01000060) such as... | depth 40 m
AAACATAAGTGCACAATAGGCGCCCAATAAAACCTAGCCCAAAATGTATGAAGTAAGACTGCTCAGCAACGGGCGAGCGGGCCAATAAAAACGTCACTTAGGCTAAATCGGCTAATACCTCTTTCAAATAAGACCAACGTTGCGGCTGCGCCCCGAGCACCACAAAGTACGGATTGAGAATGTCTTCTTTGTTGTAACGCAATGGCTCGAGTTCAATATTCAGCACAACGCCGCCGGCTGCCGTCACGACGGCATGTGCCGCCGCAGTATCCCACTCCGACGTGGGTGCCAAGCGCGGATAAATATCCGCCTTACCTTCAGCAACCAAGCACAGCTTTAACGATGAGCCCATATTCGCCAGCTCGACCGTACCCATTTGCGCTTCTATCTTAGATTCAAGCGCCGCTAACTTGTCCGTGCCATGACTACGGCTTGCCACCATGACAATCGGCTCCACCGGTACGCGGACAGAAATGGCCTCCGTCACCCCAGCCTCACGGCGAAACGCGCCGAATTTTCCTTCGCCGGAACCAGCTCCGCCAAAACCTTCCTCGCCAAAACTCTCCCCTCCAAAATAAGTCACGCCCGTTACTGGCACATGCACAACACCAGCCACCGGCCGGCCTTGATGCATCAAAGCAATGTTGACGGTAAATTCGCCGTTACGTTTGATAAATTCTTTCGTGCCGTCCAACGGATCAACCAACCAATAGGTTTTCCAGTCGCGGCGCATCTCCCAGGTAATTCCCTGTGACTCCTCCGAATGCACCGGAATACCGGGTGTCAGTGCCGCCAAGCCATTAACAATAATATGATGGGCCGCTAAATCTGCCTCGGTGATCGGCGAATTGTCGCCCTTTTTCTCAACAGCAATATCGTCGCGGTTATACACCTCTAGAATTGCATTACCCGCCTTTACCGCAATATCAACTAGCTGCTCAATTTTTTTGTTCAGATCAAAATTCATCGTTGCTTCACTCATTATCATTTCGTGTATTGATCCGCTACTCAGCGCGATTTAATAAATCACGCACCATATACAGCGCCGCGATAACCCGCGCCTCTGTCACATCGTCACGGGCCACTAGCGCCTCAAGCTCCGACAATTTCCATGTCTGCACTTCAAGCGGCTCAGGCTCATCGCCGGGCAACCGCGATGGATATAAATCTTGCGCGAGGACAACTGAAATTTGGTGGCCCATATAACCTGGTGACAATGTCATGTTCTTCAACAACGACATTTTTTTAGCACCATAGCCCGCCTCTTCCTGTAGCTCGCGGTTAGCCGCATCATGCCATTCTTCGCCCGGATCAAAAGCTCCCTTTGGCAGCGTCAATTCATAGCGCTCAACGCCCGCGCCATACTCTCGAATCATAACCACGGTATCGTCGTCGAGCATTGGCACACACATTACCGCTGCAATCGGCGGGGTGCGCAAACGCTCATACGTGCGCTGCTCGCCGTTACTAAATTCAATATCCAGCTCTTCAATACCAAATAAGCGACTAGACGCTACAACACGGGTATCGAGAATCTTTGGTTTCTGCTCCATAATTCCTCCACTGCCTTCATACCTGCCCGCAGCTTCACAGCAGACGCGCAGAAGCATAGCCTACCCATGAGCAATCCACACATGTAGGCAGCCTGATTTCGCGTAACATCTGCATCGCGCACTTTTAAGGTGAGCCAGCTCTCCATAAGCCAACACAGACAACACACCGAACAAGGTAAGCGAAACGCCATGATTGACTGGAAAAACATCGACACCGCATTACTAGACATGGATGGCACCTTGCTCGATCTTGCCTATGACAACTGGTTTTGGTTGCAGCATGTTCCCGCTGAATATGCCAAGGCTAACAATATTGCCCCAGAGCAATCGCTCGAGATCATTCGCGACTGGATCAACCGCCACCACGGCACCCTGAACTGGTACTGCCTCGACTTTTGGTCCGACGAACTCAAGCTCAATATCGCCGAGCTGAAACGGCAAACCGGTGACCGTATTGCGCTCCGCCCCGGCGCCTTAGAATTTCTGCGCGCACTGAAAAGCAGTGGCCGCCGCGTTGTCATGGCGACCAACGCACATCGTGACGCCCTTAGTGTCAAACTTGATCGCACCGGCATTGCCGAATATTTCGACGAGTTAGTGTCCAGCCATGATTACGGCGCTGCCAAAGAAGACCAAGGCTTTTGGGCCGCACTGCAACAACAGCACCCTTTCACTCCGCAACAAACCCTCTTTATTGATGACTCTCTGCCAGTACTTCACTCTGCACACCAATACGGCATTGGTCATCTAGCGAGCATTCTGCATCCCGATTCGAGCCAACCGAAACGCTCCCATACCAACCCTTACCCAGCCATCGACCTGTGGCTGGACGTATTGCCGCATGAATGACGTTCGCGGTGACGTTCGATTAGACAAATGGCTCTGGGCAGCGCGCTTTTATAAAACCCGCGCCCTATGTCGCCAGATGATCGACAGCGGCAAGGTGCACGTCGACGGCCAGCGAGGCAAACCCAGCAAGCCGGTGCGCATCGGTCAAATGATCACCCTGCGCCAAGCGGAAACCTTGCGCACCATAGAAGTGATCGATATTTCTGATAAACGCGGCGGCGCACCACAAGCCGCGCTGCTGTACCAAGAAACACAAGAAAGCATCGATACGCGCGAAAAACTCAGTGCCGACCGGCGCGCCGGTATTGTTAGCGACCCCAGCCCAGATCATCGACCCAGCAAAAAACAACGGCGCGACCTTAAACGCTTTCGCGGCAACCAAGCCGACGATTAAAGCGTTAGTTAGAACACAGACCGAAATGAACTGAAATGAATCGCACGGAACAATCAGAGCCCATATGAACAAGATTTTACCGCGCAAAAAAGCCCGCACCGTAGCGCTAGCACGCCTTCCCTGAAACAATACGCCCCACAGCATCAACAACCGCCGCCTGCCCCAGCCAGCGCGACTGATTTAAGCAGAACGTTTAGCCAGAGAGTTCCGTCCGAATGAGTAATGCCGACAGCAAGCAACGTTTTTTCTTTAATGACTGCGACATTCGCGGCGAAATCCTGCGCTTAGAAGCCAGTCTCGCCCCGATTCTGCAAGCACGCGAATATCCACTCAGCGTGCAAAGCGTGCTCAGCGAAGCCATGGCGGCAGTGGTACTGCTCGCCAGCACACTCAAGTTCGAGGGGCGCCTATCCCTGCAAGCCCAAGGCAGCGGCGGCGTGACGCTGCTGTTGGCAGAAGCCACTCATGACGGCCAAATTCGTGGCCTCGCGAAATACGACGAGACCCAGTTCGACGCCACCGACACGAACAACAGCCAACCAAGCCTCACCGACTTACTCGGCACGGAAGGCGTCATGGCCATCACCATTCGTCCCCTTCACGGCAAACAATATCAAGGCGTCGTGCCACTCGACGCCGATTCGCTCGCCGCCTGTATCGAACATTACTTTAGCCAGTCTGAGCAGCTAAAAACGCGCATCTGGCTAACCGGCGGCAATGGCCGAGCTGCAGGCTTGCTACTGCAACAACTACCAAACCAAGTCAGCACTCCCGACGAAAATGCCGATATCTGGCAAAACATCGAGACCTTAGCCAACACCCTGACAATGGAAGAACTGCTCGACCTGCCTAATGAGGAAGTGTTGCATCGGCTCTTTCATGAACAGACCGTGCAACTCGCTGACGCCCAATCGTTACGATTTGGCTGCACCTGCTCACGTGACAAAGTCAGCCGCACACTCGCTTCGCTGGGCGCAGCCGAACTACAAAGCATTCTCGATGAATTAGGCGAAGCCTCGATCAACTGCGACTTCTGCGGCCAAACCGAAGTATTCGACGCCGTCGACCTAGCTCAGATCATCCACGAACTCAGCGACCAGTAACCCAGAGCGCTTGCTTGCAGGCGAACGCCCCTCGCTTGCAAGCAAGCTCCCACAAAAGACAAACACCCCAAACCCGCACCCTCCACTCAACAAGCACAGCCTTGTAGGAGGCTGCTTGCAGGCGAACAGCCTTTGCTCCGAGGCCTTCGCTTGCAAGCAAGCTCCCACAAAAGACAAACACCCCAAATCCTCACCCTCCACTCAACAAGCACTGCCTTGTGGGAGGCTGCTTGCAGGCGAACAGCCTTTGCGCCGAGCCCCTCGCTTGCAAGCAAGCTCCCACAAAAGACAAACACCCCAAACCCGCACCCTCCACCCAACAAGCACAGCCTTGTGGGAGGCTGCTTGCAGGCGAACAGCCTTTGCCCCGAGGCCTTCGCTTGCAAGCAAGCTCCCACAAAAGACAAACATCCCAAACCCGCACCCTCCACTCAACAAGCACTGCCTTGTGGGAGGCTGCTTGCAGGCGAACAGCCTTTGCGCCGAGCCCCTCGCTTGCAAGCAAGCTCCCACAAAAGACAAACACCCCAAATCAGCACCTCCACTCAACAGGCACTGCCTTGTGGGAGGCTGCTTGCAGGCGAACAGCCTTTGCTCCGAGGCCCTCGCTTGCAAGCAAGTTCCCACAAAAAACAAACATTCCAAATCCGCAGCATCACCCCAACAAGCACAGCCTTGTGGGAGGCTGCTTGCAGGCGAACGGCCTTTGCGCCGTGCACTTCCCCCTCGCAAGCGCACTCCCAGACAAGACAAAATCCGTGACCAATCGGTTTCAACGTCGAAATCACTTTCCCTTTCTGCCATAATCGCGCGCCATATCACCCGTCGGAGACTTGTCCGGCGGTGCAGCCCTGCCAGCACCGCTAGCACGGCGCTTTAAGGAGTCGACGCGTAGCCATTTCGCGGACTCAGGGAACTCATAACTGCAAACCGTCCGGCCAATAGCCCAGGAACCGAAACATGACGACGCCCACCGCCTATAACGATCTGAGCCCTGCACAACTCGTGGAGCTGGCGATTCAACGCCACGAAGGCCAACTTGCCGCCAATGGCGCACTGGTCTGCGACACGGGCCACCGCACTGGGCGCTCGCCAATGGACCGCTTTATCGTTGATGAGCCGTCCACCAGCGAACACATTCACTGGGGCCCGATTAACCGCCCATTTGAAGGTGAAAAGTTTGATGCGTTGTGGGATCGCGTTGAAGCATTCGTAGCCGAAGACGACACCTTTACCTCACACCTGCATGTTGGCGCCGAAGCGGATCATTACATTGCCGTCAAAGTCACCGCGCAAACCGCTTGGCACAACCTTTTTGCCAACACCCTGTTTATTCGCCCAGACAAGTTCAACCCACGCAACAAAGAAGAGTGGCAAATTCTGCACGCCGCCAACTTCGAATGTGATCCAGCCCGTGATGGCACCAACTCTGAAGGCTGCGTTATTTTCCAGTTCGCCAAACGCAAAGTATTAATCGCGGGCATGCGCTACGCCGGCGAGATGAAGAAAGCGATGTTCGCAGTACAAAACTTCCTACTGCCAGAAAAAGACGTATTGCCAATGCATTGCTCGGCTAACGTTGGCGAAGACGGCGACGTTGCCCTGTTCTTCGGTCTTTCCGGCACCGGCAAAACCACCCTATCCGCTGACCCGAAACGCTTCCTAATCGGCGACGACGAGCACGGCTGGGGCAAAGACGTTGTCTTCAACATTGAAGGCGGCTGCTACGCGAAGTGCATCGACCTGTCACAGAAAAACGAGCCGGTTATTTGGGACGCGATTAAATTCGGCGCCGTATTGGAAAACGTGGTCATGGATGCCGACAGCCGCATCCCGGATTACAACGACGTGTCCAAAACACAAAACACCCGCGCAGCGTACCCGCTGGAAAACATTGATAAGCGCGTTATCGAAAACCGTGCCGGCGAACCGAAGCACGTCATTTTCTTAACCTGCGACTTAACCGGCGTATTACCACCGGTATCAAAACTGTCACGCGAAGCGGCGGCATACCACTTCCTGTCTGGCTACACCGCACTGGTTGGCTCCACAGAAATGGGCGCAGGCTCAGGCATTAAAAGCACCTTCTCTACCTGCTTCGGCGCACCGTTCTTCCCACGTCGCGCGGGCGAATATGCTGAGCTGCTAATGAAGCGCGTTGAAGAATTTAACTCAACCGTATTCTTGGTCAACACCGGCTGGACCGGCGGCCCGTACGGCGAAGGCGATCGCTTTAGCATCCCGACAACCCGTGGCGTCATCGATGCCATCCTGTCCGGCGCACTCGACAATGCCGAAACACAACACATCGACATTATTAACCTTGATGTGCCAAAAGAAGTACCGGGTGTCGACAGCGCATTGCTAGTGCCGAAAAACACCTGGAAAGACGGCGCCGCGTACGACGCCAAAGCAAAAGACCTGGCCAAGCAGTTTGACGCCAATTTTGCCGAGAAGTACGCCGACGTATCAGACAAGGTTCGCCAAGCAGGCCCACAAGCCTAGCCGTTAGCCAGTCTGTCATCATAAAAAAGGCCGCCATCGCGGCCTTTTTTATTGCCTAAAATAACGCACAAACAATATCCGCAAACGCCTTCACAACCATCGCACCAGCCCCCACGCTCAACGGCCACGCCATGCGACACCTGCCCACAGAAACGCGCCCAAACCATTGAAAGAAGATGGCTATAAACACATGACATCAAAGCAATATCAGACAATGAAATCCCGAATTAAGCGGATGCCGGCCGGATATAACCTTTGAGATATGTTCTCAATGCCGCTATAACATGTTGATTAAAAATAATTATGTGTCGAGATCGGGATGTCCCTGTTCAGAATTAAGTGGATAGGAGATAGGTGGACGGTGTCGGGTTAATAAACTGTTATGCATAAAAGAGGAAAACCAGTGGGCGAGGAGAACGACACAGATATCTTGGCCGGCGTCAAGGAAGTTAAAGCCGTATTTTCCGAGAATCAGGCAAACGAATTACTAGATAGGGGCTGGATATTGCTTTCTGTTGCTAAAGGCCAGGAGCAAACGGGCCCCAATGACTACATGCCTGCTTTCAAATATTCCCTAGGCAGAATTGACTAAACAGAATTTTTTGCTTCGCAATAAAATCACCATAGAAGCCGTACGCAAGACATCGCGCTGTGTTTTAAGATCTATAGCACTGGAGATTTTTGATGAGCCAAGAACGGAGTATAAATGAGGACACCCATTAATTCGGCGGCAGAAAGCTTGCAGGATTCATGATCTTGTAAGTCATGACGGACAGCGCCGCTAGCGATATGGTTTGTTTTTTTAGGGGTAATTGATGGGTGTCCCGAGTTGCGTTGTCCCGAGTTGCGTTGAATTTGAAATTCGAGGGCGGCGGCTACCTTGTTGGAGCCAGCGCGATCTTTGACGAAGGGGGTGTCCCCTCTTTAGAGATTGAATGGTTGGTTCAGGTCGATAAGCACCGAAGCCTTAAAGAGAAACTTCTCGGTAGAAACAGAATGACTAGCTCTGATAAGTGCTTTTTTTTCTGAAAGAGCTTCTGCAGAGGCAGCCCAGAACAAAGGAGCTGCAAGTTGGGTCGGCCACTAACAAGCCAAGGCATCGGACGCGCTAACGCGCGCCGATGCTCGAGACAGGCTCCTCGAGAAAAAGGAATGTAGCTATGAATAGAATATTTTCATTGATATTTTTGCTGCTTTTATCGCAAGTATCCTATAGTTCATGTTTTGATGTCTCCGTTTCCATAAATGAAAATACACCGGATGGTAAAACATGGGACGGAAATGGGGGGCTTCCTGATTTAAAAGCATGCTTTTCAGACGAATGGGGCTATCGCTGCAAGGTAAAGAATAAAACAGAGCCCTACTGTAAAGACTCTCTAAATTGCGACCTTGGCGTTGTTTATTTTATAGGCGCTCACACAGAGGTAGAGCTTACAGATATTGATTTGAACAATGATGACCCGATAGCGAGCAAATCATGCGGTGTGGGTGCGAGTTGCAATCTCGGTAATGCCTTTGTCGTCTTTGAGAAGGCGTCATGTGAATAAGCCTAACAAGAAAGTGAACTACGCGCCTACGGCGCCGGACTGCTTGCACTGCGCGTCGCTACGCTCCAGTCGCCGGTTACTAAAGCGTTAGCTAGATAAATCGAGGGGCCCATGGACCAAGATAAGAAGCAAGAAATCGATGCTCTGTTTTCCGCAAAGAAGACGCAGGAAGACAAAGTGAAAGCAATTCGTGAGGAGCGCGAGTCACAAGAGGCTGAGTTTCTGAATTCGTTCTTGGAGCTTCGAGCCAGTGTGATCAGGCCTGCCATGGAAAAGATAGTTGAGTATTTGGACTGCAAAGGATTCAAATCTGCAATCCGAGAGACGGAAGAAGATAGATCGGGGCAGCAGCAAACAGCAGCCTCAATCACCATTAGCTTTGGGCCCAGCGCCAGCTCATACAGTTCGCAGCAGCATCCTCACTTTACTGCTAGAGCAGATCGTTCTGCCGAGAAAGTTCAATTTCATGAATGCACTATTGGGCCAAATCATGGGGGCCATTCTGGAGGCACAGGCACGAGCAAGCTTAAGGAGGTCACTGAAACTCTGATTCAAGATAAGATTATGAAGGTGCTAAGGGAGATCATTAAATAGCTAACCAATACAGCCGCGCGTGCTTTTGGCGTTACGTGTGTATGAACTGAGAATGTAAATGAGTAAATCAGAAACTGGAATCATTGTAGTCTCAGACGGGACGATCCCTATAGAGATAGTAAAGCCTGCGTTTGATTGGTTAGATTCGCTTCTTCATAACCTCCCTTTCTTAGTGACGATTGTGGTGGTTGTTTGTGCAGCAGCAGTGACTTATCGAAGTAACCGCCGATCTGTTGAATCTCAGAATACGCTCGCGCAACAAAATCGTCAGGATGAGCACCAAAATAAAATTTCTGAATTCCGGCATCAATGGTTGCAGGAGGTCCGTGAGACTGCGGCTGATATATGCCAAGTTACTCATGATCTTCAGAGCTTTATAGTTCAGAGAAATATAGCGCGTGAAAATTACAGGAATGCTGGTCAGAAAGGTGATGCATCGAGTGTAGAGTTGTTCTCAGAAGAAATGAGTAAATGTGCCGAAACACTGAAGCAACTTCGTTCAAGATACTACCGGCTATTCTCAAAGTTACAGTTGCTCTTTAAAAAAGAAGAACCGTTGACCGTAGATTTGTTTGAGCTCTTGAATTCAATAAAAGATCGTATCTACGATTTTGATGCCATGACCTTGGATGATGAGCAAATACACAAAGTAATAGAAAGCTTGCAAGTTGTCTTGAAATCCGAATGGGAGGCAACCAAGGCACGTGAATGGGGCAACACGTAACAAGTGTAGGCTGTCGGACAATCTACTCGCTGCGCTCGCAATTTGCCGCAGCCGGGACATCAATTCGGGACACCCATTAATTCGGAGAAAAATAAGGGCACCCATGATCTTTAGTTGATCTTGTCGGCTTTGGCCTGCAAGGCATGTGTTTATTCCAGAAGAAAATTTTGGGTGCCCTCTGTTGGTTCGATTTCGCTTCATAGAAAAGCGCCCTGTAAGCCCTGAGGAAGAAAAGTTATAACGAGCGCATGTTTTTACGGGGCTGGGACCTTCGTTACGCTGCGGACGTTATGTGTAAAACCAGAATGAGGAGAATCATGTGGTAGCTGAATATATTTCGAGTATTAAGGCTGCATGGGATCTAGCTAGAATACTTAAGACCGCTACAGACTCTATAGATGATGCGCAAATTAAACTGCAGATGGCTGAGCTAATTAGTGCCCTTGCGGATGCAAAAATAGAAGCGGCAGAAAATGCCGAAAAGCTTACTGAGCTACAGAGAGAGTTAAATGCAAGATCATCTCTAATTTATGAGAAGGGCCTGTACTATGAGCAAGATGAAGAGGATTACTCACTCGACGGACCATTTTGTCCAACTTGCTATGATTCTGAATCAAAAATTATTCGGCTTAGAGAGTTTCAAAATGAAAGAAGTAGTTGGCGGTGTAATGTGTGTTGTCATGTTTTCGATTAAGAGAAGCCAACGATCGCCAACTTGGGACACCCATTAATTCGGCAGCAGAAAGCTTACAGAATTCATGGTCTTGTAAGTGATGACAGACAGCTCCCCTAGCGATATGGTTTGTTTTTTCAGAGGTAATTGATGGGTGCCCCCGATTTCGCAGGAGACCGAGGAGAGTTATGCGTGTGGAAACTAGATTTTAGGCTTTCTATACTTTTATTTTTTCTTACTTTTGGAGGATATTTCTTCGGTCGCCAATGCCTTGTAGAAATGATTAATAGTGTTAGTGATGCAGTGCAGGTTCGTGTTGGAGATATCGATATTTTTTTTATTATCTTAGTAGTCGTTATCTTTAAGTTGACAGAGTGGCCAAGAAGTATGAAATAAAAGACATATATGCACGCTTTGGCGCGCAGACCATAAAAAGGAAAATCAGTAGCGCTGACACGCCGTCAGTTTTCGACGTTATTCATAGGAGGCCTCAATGAAACAAGAAACGATTGAGTATGGTTTGGCGGCAGTTATATTTGCCACACTACTATCGTTCTATTTCTTTTTTGTTAGCCCGTACCTATCCGAGCTTGTTGAAGGCGCTGAAAGCTTTAAGGCTAATATTGCATCCATGGGCCCTGACAGCATCCCTAAAGATAAGCTCGAAGCATATCTCGACTCAGAGTTGAAAACATTCAGGGCACTGAGTGCGGTCTGGATAGGAATTCAATTCGTAATATTTGGCGCGGCAGCGATTTGGCTTACAGGAATTGGCAGGATGGCGCGATCGTTTTCCCTCGCGAGAGAGGAATAACAATCAGCTCAAACACGTTATGGTAAAAAAAGCACAGCCTTCGATGGACTCGATAACGCTCGCTGTTGAGCAGAACGTTAACTGAAGAAGTATTCTTGAATTTATTGTGGGGTAAAGAGATGGATTATCTTAGGATCTTTATGGTTTCAATATGTGTTACGGCGTATTCAAATCCGGCGATCTCATCGACTGTTGATACTTCGAGCGATGCATACAAAGCAGGAAATATTGCAGGAAAGGTGTTTGTTGCCGTGCTCGCAATCCTTATCATCAAAAAGCTTCTCTTCAGAAAGTGAGGAGATCTTGCTTACGATATTTTCAGTTACAACTCAACATCCATGCGCTTATGGACAACAATTAGTAGGGACGCCCATTAATTCAGCGGCAGAAGCTTACATGATTCGCGGCGTTGTAAGTGATGGCAGACAGGGTGATACCAAAGCAAGTACAAGAAACGTAACAAGAGAGTTCCGGTTGATGGCGCCTAACAAGGTGGTGTTGGCCGCCGCTTTGCGGCTGGGACGGCTTTCGCTTCGCTCCAGCCGCCCCAAACCACGACGTTAACTTAGAGCATTAATATGATAACTCAATCTTTTCAAACTGATGTTAAAAGCCTATTCAAGGCTTCGCGTCAGATATTCCACAAAACTACTGACGCCAAGCTGTTTTATGGATTTTTTATAGGCTTGCCCTTGATTCTTATAGCTTTAAAGCTCTATGTAGGTAAAGGCTTTAATCAATTGGAGTTCGGCTTTATGCCAACTTGGCTACTGCTTCTCTTGTTGCTCGGTTACCCCCTGTTATTCATGCCAATAGTGCAATATTTTCAAATTCGGAAATCGTTTAATTCAAATCCTAGCGCAAAAAAAATGCAAAATTACGAAATATCGGAAAAGGGAGTTAAGAACTTCGGCGAGGGGTTTAGTGTAGAGCTAGGCTGGGAGAGTATTCCCAGAATTGAATTGTCTAAAGATTATTTACTTCTGTTTATCTCAAAAAATTGCGCCTACTACTTACCCAAAGAACTAATCTCTAGTGAGGAGTATCAGCAGTTGCTGGCGTGGAAAAAGTCCGACGCTCGGGACATCCACTAATTCGGCGGCAGAAAGCTTACAGGATTCATAGTGTTGTAAGTGATGACGGATAGCGCTGCTAGAGAGATGGTTTGTTTCCTCAGAGGCAATTGGGCGTATCCCGAGTCTCCTGCTAAAGACTCAACAGGCGCAACACCTGCAGGACTGCTATTCTTTGTGCCTCACGTCCGTAACGCAAACATGGCACTAGTGAAGAATGCACACGCCCTATATTTTCCGCTAAGCCATCTGAATAAAAAGTCACCCATCGCCAACCGCAACACGCCTAGGGCACCAATGGAATCTTTTCTCGAATACGGTTACATCGGTCTGTTTGTCGCCGCATTCTTAGCGGCGACTATTTTACCGTTGAGTTCTGAGGTGGTTTTAACCGCGCTATTAGTTAACGGTCTTTCCCCGACAACATTGGTGCTGGTCGCAACGGCTGGCAATGTGCTGGGTTCGTTGGTGAATTATGCGCTCGGTTATTGGGCGAGCTTGGTGGTTATCAAGAAATGGTTAAGGATGTCAGAAGCTGATTTCGTGCAAGCGGAGCAGCGCTTTGCGCGGTACGGCATGTGGTCTTTATTGTTCGCGTGGGTGCCGATCATTGGCGATCCCTTAACGGTGATTGCTGGCGCGCTGCGTGTTCGGTTGCGTTGGTTCGTTATTTTAGTGTCCGCAGGAAAACTGTTCCGCTATGTGGTCATCACCTACATAGCACTTAAAGCTCACTAAGCCGCCCTTCAATTCGCTGCGCGGCACTGCGTTGATCGGCTTGTGATTGACTGGCGGAGTTCACGACGACGTTAGGCGTTCGACCAGCCAGAAGCTCGCTAGCAGGATGATCAAGGCTGAGCCCGCTTGCATCACCACGCGCTGATAGAAGCCGCTGTATCGCAATGCAAACGCGATGGGGATAAAGACCAGCACGATCGCTATCTGCCCCAGCTCTACGCCGATATTAAAGCCCAGTAGCGGCCAGAAAATACCACTTCCCGTTAGGCCTAGATCGGCAAGAACGGACGCAAAGCCCAACCCATGAATCAATCCGAAGAAAAGTGCCATTAACCAACGCTTAGGAAATAGGCGCGGGTAGAAATTTGTCATGGCGCCGAATGCTACGGTGGCGGCGATAGCCGATTCCACCAACCAACTCGGCAGCGTGATCCAACCAAACGTCGCCATGGCTAAGGTCAGTGAATGGGAAACGGTAAATGCGGTGACGATACCCAGTGTTTGCTTGAGTGCGCGGGCCATTGAATGGGCCGGATGCCATTTTCCGTTTTGCCATATGAGCACCGCCGGCAGAAGCAAGGTGATCAAAAATAGAATGTGATCGTAGCCGATCAAGATGTGGTGAATACCTTGGCCGACAAACCCTTTAAAGGCTAACCAACGTGATGCGCTGTTAATTTGTATTTGTTGACGGCGTGAGTCGTGACTAAACGTTGTACTGAGTGTGTCGCCGTTATGGCGAATGTTTAGCAGGCCATGGTGGCTTGGGTCCTGTGAAAATAACAACTGATAATCGACGATAAGCTGTTGCGGAGGTTGAGCGCAATCTGCGAAGAACGACACAGCGGCATAGCGGCCATCAGAATGGTCGTCTACCTGAATATCCGTGAGGATCGGCGAACATGAATGCGTATTTTGTTCGTGCACTGCTTGCAGTGTTAATGAGGCAAGCACGGTATTTTGAATGAGCGCGCGACTTTGGCGCAGTTCGCCCCAGGTAATTTGTAGGTCGTTATTGTGGTCTAGGTCGATGACTAATTGTAAGTCACGCAGCGCGATGTCCCATTGCCCGTTTATACGAGGCGCCTCGCTGGTGCTAATAAGTGTCAGATAGCTGTCGCTAGGTTTATGTGCCCACAGGGGGCTGCTGAACAGGCACAGCAGCAAGAGTAGCGCTCGTGTCATTGCAGGTTCTCGCTGTGCTGGCTTTTACTGCGCGGGGCGCCGTACAGGCCGGTGTACTCATCCTGCAATGCACGCAAGGTTGCCGCGTCGTTACTAGCCCGGGCACTTGCTTCTAGCAGCCGCAGGTCGGCCAATTCTTTTTGTGTTTGCCAATTTTCTTTCGCAATGCTGAGCGCCGCGCTTGGTTGCTCCGTTACCTCTAAAAGATAACGGGCATGTTCGCGCAAATGGACGGTGCGGCCGCTGTCTTGAACGTCTTGCATGCGTTCGGCGTATTGGCTCGCCCAACGGGTTGCGCTGGCATGGTTGCTTTGTTTGCCAGCGATGGCCAAGCGTAGGAGCGCGCCGTCGCGATCTTCCCAGCGTTCAAGGTCGGCAATAACACGTTGCGGTTGTTTAGTCTGAAGCCATATATCGCTGCGCAAAAGATGCAAATAGTTGTCGGCGGAAGAAACAGCCAGCCCTTTCTCAATGTGGCGTTGTGCGTCTTCTTCGAATCCTTGTTGCAGTGCCAGCTCCGCAAGAATAGTTTGCAGCCACAGTGCGTAGTCCGCGCCGAGATTTTGGTTACTGTCGGCCAGGCGTTGCAGCACGGCATAGGATTTCTTCGCATGCCCTGTCATCGCTTGAATGCTTGCCTGACAAAGAATAGTGATGGCGGGAGAAAGGTATGGCGCGGCCTGTTGGCAGGAATGTTGGGCATCGCTGTATTGGCCTTGCACACGCTGAATGTTGGCTAGCAATAGCCAGCCTTGCGCTTGACTCGGTGCGCGTTCGAGTAATTTTTTCAGGCGTGTTTGCGCGTGAGAAAATTGATGGCGTTGTTGTTCGATACTGGCGGTAAGAATGGCCACGGCGGGATCGCGGCTGTCACTCAATGGCGCCAGCGTTGCTTCGGCATAACCTAAAAATCTTGGGTCTTCGTGCTCACGGGAATAACGAATTTGTGCCTGGGCTAACTGAATCGCCGCGGCTTCGTCGATACGTTTTTCGCCGGAGGTTATGTGTGTTTGCGCGAGTCGTTGTTGGCGCTCATTGAGCGTCACCAGCACGACATCGTCTTGCTCGGGCGTATAGGGAGCAGCCTGCAATGTTGACTGCATCCCCACTAGGCAGGAAAAAAACGCCACCACCCAAGGGTGATGGCGTTTCCATGTTGCCCTCATCTGACGACGCTGTTGTAAGCGTCAGGATTATTTTGATCCCGATCGATGAGGTTGATGTTGTTGATCTGTATGGGATCGCGAACATCGCTTGTGTTAGCCACTTGCGCTTTTACGAACGCGGTGAAGCCGATAGCGGCCGGTGGCGCAGGCCGATCGTTGCTGTTGCCGCCTCCGCAGGCGGCGAGACCAAGAGAGGCCACGATAATGCTAAAAGCAAATAGGAATCGCATGATGATCCTCCTTTAAGGCGCGACGTTATCGGCACCAGGTAGTGGCGTGTTCAAGTAAGGAAAGGTCGTTAGGTAGGCGTTTGCATCAGGGAGCGCGCCGTCATTAACAATTGCGCCGCCGTTCACTTGGCTGTCCTGCGTGCCGCAGCTACCGATTTCGCCACCAGCGGCTTCACCGTTTAGATCACTACCGCACAAGAACCCTTCCGCAGCAGTCAGCGCGATATCGACCACGTCATCAATGGGACGACGACCATTTGGAAAGCCTGCAAAGTCACCACCAGCAACACCAAGATCTACTTGTGATTCTGCTGCTGTCGCCGCGATGGCCGTGTTCAGACGCAGCATTTCGCTAGCGGTCACAACGGGAAGCTGTGTGACACCGGGAACGCCGGTTAAGAACACGGTCACGAGATCGTTGCGTGGCGTTTCTGGAGCAGGCACACCGAACAAGATTTCAACCAGTGCGGGCAGGCTTGGGTTGGTCACATAGGTAGCGAACTGCGCATCGTCTTTGGGTTCGCTGGCGTTGAAGCGATCTTTATCGGGCAAGCCGATAACCACTTCGTTGACCAACGGTGAACCCAGACGAGACACCTGCGTGTAAGCGCCGCCTTTAATTGCCGGGGCTTTAGCAGTGTCGCTGCCAGTAGTGGCAGAGCCTTTAGGGCTAGGATTAAACACCGTCGCTTGACGTACGCTTGCGGTGGTCCACGCGCCAATGACACTGTTGCTGCCAGTGAGACAAGACGCTGGTACTTCTAACGCAAGGCTGGTGACGTTTTTATCGCCGATGGTGTTGCTACGCGAATCCCGCGCGCCGAGTGGATTAAGTGAAACAAGATCGAACACTTCACCCAAGTTAACGACAAAGCCTTCCTGACGTTGGCCGACAAACACTTTGCCTGGCATGGCGCAGTCGGGAATGGTCACATCATAAACAAAGCTATCGGCATACGTTGCGTAATCACTGATGGATTTTGTACCGATATTATCCAGCGGTTTGGCAAAGGTTGTTGCGCCGCTGCTGGCGAGACCGATGTTTTGTACCGTGCCGGTACGACGATCACCGGTAATCATTTTGACGGTATAGCTTTCTAAAACATTTTGTGCGGAAGAATCCGCAGCGCTCACAGCACCAATATTGATTAATGGCACGGGCACCTGAACGCCATCCACGTCAACGGAGAGGTTTTTGCGTTCCGTGTTGAACTGGAATTGAAACGTAATATCTTCCATGGCATCCCCATCATTATCGATATGTATCTCATAGATGGCGTCATTATCGAGTGAAAAGTAATTGGGACCACCGTAAGCATCCTGAAGCGGCAGATAGTTAGCGATCAAACTAACGTATCCGTCCCGACCGGGCTCATAGCTGTTAAACATATAAAAATCGGTGCCATCTAGTTTTGGCATGCCGGTAATAAATGGTGCTTCACGGTGACTGGAGCTAAGTGCCAATGGGCTGGCAAGCATTGCCGCCATGGCGCAAGCAGCGGGAATAAAAACAATACGATGTCGCATGGTAAACCTCCGATAAATAGAATGTCTGGCTTACTTACGCGGAGGAGTGGTGAGTGGATGCAATAAATAATATGTTTCTTTATGCATCCACTAAGGCAGCTTTCACGTATTACTGATGTCGATACTGTTAACTGAAGGTCACGCGCACACATTATAACGCAGCAACCAAGTGAGCTCAGTATGTCAGTGTCATCAGACAAGTTAGTGGTTTTTTTAGCGAGAACGGCGCAAGGAGACCGCAAGGCATTTGCGGACTTCTATCGATCAACCAGTTCGGTGCTGCACGGTATGTGTCTGAGTTTGTTGCGTAACCGCGATGAAGCACAAGACGTACTGCAGGAAGCGTATATCCAAGTGTGGCACCACGCTGGTGAATACCATGCTGATCGAGGCACGCCGATGACATGGGTAATGTCTATTGCCCGTTATCGTTGTCTCGACGCGATGCGTCGTCGACGTCACGACAGCGCCTACGACGAAGTGGAACATGATTGTGCGGATGAAAGCATGGGCCCAATGACAGAAGCGGCCAACATGATGGACTCCCAACGTTTGAGTGCGTGCTTGCAGGAACTGAATACGGAATATCGGAGCAGTATTGAGATGGCGTATTTTCGGGGCTTCAGTCATCAAGAATTGGCGACAGCGACCGGGCAGCCTTTGGGCACAACAAAAAGCCGCGTGCGGCGCGGGCTGGATTTATTACGACGGTGCCTTGGATCATGAAGCCAGATCAAATTGAACGTAACCACGCGCTCGCGGCTGAATATGTTGTTGGCACGCTGAAGGGCAAGGCGCGTCTGCGCTTTGAACGATGGATGATGGACTCTTCCAAACTGCGGCGGCAAGTGTGGTTTTGGGAACGTCGCTTAGAGCCCTTGAATGATTATTTTTCTCCGGTAGCGCCGCCGAAAAAAGTGTGGCGGGCGCTAGAAAAACGTTTGTTCGCCGACGCAACTGAAAAATCATCAACCCTCTGGGAAAGAGTACAACTTTGGCGCTGGACGACGGCGATGGCTACCGCCGCGCTGCTGGTGATGCTCGTTTGGGCGCCAGCCCCACCGGAACACAACGCATACCTAGGCGTGGTGCAGAATCAACAAGCCGAGCCTGTGTGGTTGGTGAATACCTCGGCGCGCGCACAAGAGCTGACATTAAAAGCGTTATCAGCCGTCTCTAACGTTGGCGTGGATCAGGATTTTGAACTGTGGTTGCTGCCATCATCGGGCGCGCCAGTCTCGCTAGCGATTATGCCTACCGGAGGGGCGGAACTACGTATCCGTTTGAGTAACGATCAACTCCGCGAGCTAATCGAATCGCGCGCTTTAGCGATCAGTCTTGAACCGAAAGGCGGCTCACCAACCGGACAGCCTACTGGGCCCGTTGTCTATCAAACTCGCTTAATTGAACTATAGCGCTGCGCCGATTTTACACAGAAGGAGCCTGTCACATTTCCCTGAGCCTTGTTCACAAATGAAATGCCTGAATTGAACTAGCGCCAACTCGGGACACCCATTAATTCGGCAGCAGAAGGCTTACAGGATTCGTGGCGTTGTAAGTGATGACAGACAGCGCTGCTAGCGATATGGTTTTCTTTTTCAGGGGTAATTGATAGGTATCCCGAGTTGCGTTGCGTTGCGTTGCGTTGCGTTGCGTTGCGTTGCGTTGCGT